>OKSU01000098.1_pt1 | contig 34094 bp, 24 predicted proteins | sample 1606441 | NCBI WGS metagenome assembly OKSU01 (sample SAMEA3879600, study PRJEB24766) | human gut metagenome | biome: human-associated habitat; feature: feces | place: USA | collected 1985/1987 | reverse complement strand
ATCGATTGCACCGTTCTGGCCGACCGGGAACTTTTGCAGCGCGTTCTGAACAATCTGGTGGATAACAGCCGTAAATATGGCGCAAATGCGCTGTCTTTTAGCTCTGTGTGTGAGGAGGATACCGTTACCCTCTGGATGGAGGATAATGGCCCCGGTGTGCCGGAAGAACAGCTTCCGTGCCTTTTTGAACCGTTTTATCGTGGAGATGCTGCGCGCACAAAACCCGGTGCAGGCAGCGGATTAGGGCTTGCAGTCGTCAAAAAATCTATGCAGCAAATGGGCGGAAATGTCCGGGCGGAGAATGCTCCCGGTGGAGGACTGCGTATCGTGATGCAGCTGCCAATGGCAAAGGAAGGGTAATATGGAGCTGAAACGAATTCTTATTGTGGAAGATGATGCCGACATTGCGGCCATCGAACGGGACTATCTGGAGCTGGGCGGATACGCCGTGACCATTGCCCCGGATGGAACCACAGGACTGGATGCCGCCTTGCATCAGCCGTTTGACCTGATCTTGCTGGATGTGATGCTGCCCGGTATCGATGGCTTTGCCATCTGCAAACTGGCTGTCCAGCAGGCTTTTGGTCACGCTGGTCAGGTAGTCCACGGCAAAGTAAATTCCCTCGGCGTCCCGTCCGGGTACGCCGATGTCCCGGGGCTTTTTCGCGCCGCAGCACAGAACCACTGCGTCGTAATTCTCTTTCAGCTCCTCGGCGGAGACGTCACGCCCCACGTCGGCGTTGGTGATAAACTCGATGCCCTCGTCTTTCAGAATCTTCACCCGGCGGTCAATGACCCACTTTTCCAGCTTCATGTTGGGAATGCCGTACATCAGCAGGCCGCCAACCCGGTCGGCGCGCTCATACATGGTCACCTTGTGACCGCGCTTGTTCAGCAGGTCGGCAACAGACAGCCCGGAGGGGCCGGTGCCGACCACCGCCACCCGCTTTCCGGTGCGCGCCGGTGGCGGAACGGCGTGGATCGTGCCGCTTTCGTAGCCGTACTCCACGATCGCCCGCTCGTTTTCCTTCACCGCCACGGGAGACCCCGTGGCCATGCCGCAGGTGCAGGCGGCTTCGCACAGCGCCGGACAGACCCGGCTGGTGAATTCCGGATAGCGGTTGGTGGCAATGAGCCGCTTCGCCGCCAAGTCCCACCGCCCCTGATATACCAGATCGTTCCACTCGGGGATGAGGTTATTTAAGGGGCAGCCGCTTGCCATGCCGCCGATCATCATGCCGCTCTGGCAGAAGGGTACGCCGCAGTCCATGCACCGCGCACCCTGCGCCTGCTGTTCGTCGCAGTGCAGCGGAATATGAAATTCATTAAAATTTTTGATACGTTCCTCAGGAGCGATCTCCCGGCTGGTTTGCCGATCGATCTCCATAAATCCGGTGGGTTTTCCCATATTCCCGCCTCCTTATTTCCCGTTTTTCATGGCGTAAAACGCCTCGATCTGCGCCTGCTCGCTGTCCTCGCCCTTTTCCTCCATCTTGGCGATGAGACGGAGCATCTTATCATAGTCGTGGGGCAGAACCTTCTTGAATTTCGGCAGATATTCGCCGAAGTTTTCCAGAATTTCCTTACCCCGGGGCGAGCCGGTGGCCTCCACATGCTCCCGGATCAGGTCTTTCAGCAGGGACACATCGTACTTATGCTCCACGCTTTCCAGCGTGACCATATCCTTGTTCACCCGCTGGTAGAAGTCCCAATCCTCATCCAGCACGTAGGCAATGCCGCCGCTCATGCCAGCAGCGAAGTTCTTGCCGGTCTTGCCCAGCACCACCACTGTGCCGCCGGTCATGTACTCGCAGCCGTGGTCGCCCACGCCCTCCACCACGGCGACGGCGCCAGAATTGCGGACGCAGAACCGCTCCCCCGCCACGCCGTTGATGAACGCCTTGCCGCCGGTGGCGCCGTAGAAGGCCACGTTGCCGATGAGGATATTTTCACTGCGGTCATAGGTCACGTTTTTCGGCGGGTAGACGATGATTTTGCCGCCGGAAAGTCCCTTGCCCAGATAGTCATTACTGTCGCCGATCAGCTCCAGCGTCAGCCCCTTGGGGATGAACGCGCCGAAGCTCTGGCCGCCGTAGCCGGTGCAGACCACGCGGAAGGTGTCGTCCGGGAGGGTGTTTCCGAATTTTGCCGTGATCTCGCTGCCAAAAATGCTGCCGAAGGTGCGGTCGGTGTTGCCCACCTCCATCTGAACGGTCATAGGCTTGGGTTCGGCCATATCGAAGCTCTTTTTGAACTTCTTCATCAGCACCTTCATGTCGGGAGTCTGTTCCAGCTTGAAATCGTAAACTGCCTTGGGGTCAAAGTGGACGTTGGTGTTCTCCACCAGCGGGTTTTTCAGCAATCCCGACAAGTCCATTTCGCTGGCGCGGGAACCGGCGGGGGCGGGACGAACTTTCAGCAAGTCCGTGCGGCCTACCAGTTCGTCCACCGTGCGCACGCCCAGCTTCGCCATATATTCCCGCAGCTCCTGTGCCATGAACTTCATGAAGTTCATCACGTACTCTGGCTTGCCCATGAACTTCTTTCTCAGCTCGGGGTTCTGGGTGCAGATGCCCATGGGGCAGGTGTCCAGATTGCACACCCGCATCATTACGCAGCCCATGGCTACCAGTGGGCCGGTGCCGAAACCGAATTCCTCCGCGCCCAGCATGGCGGCGATGGCCACGTCCCGACCGCTCATGAGCTTGCTGTCGGACTCAATGCGCACGCGGGAACGCAGACCGTTCATGATGAGGCACTGGTGCGCCTCAGCGATGCCCAGCTCCCATGGAAGTCCGGCGTTGTGGATGGAGGAATTGATGGACGCCGCGCCCGTGCCGCCGTCAAAGCCGGAGATCAGGATGACCTCCGCGCCGGCCTTGGCGACGCCGGCGGCAATGGTGCCGACGCCCGCTTCGCTCACCAGCTTGACGTTGATGGCGGCGCTGCGGTTGGCGCATTTCAAGTCATAGATCAGCTGCGCCAGATCCTCAATGGAATAAATATCGTGATGGGGCGGCGGGGAGATCAGTCCCACGCCGGTGGTGGAGTGGCGGCACTTTGCCACCCATGGATAAACCTTGCCGCCGGGAAGCTGGCCGCCCTCGCCGGGCTTCGCGCCCTGCGCCATCTTGATCTGGATCTCCTTGGCGGAAACCAGATATTTGCTGGTAACGCCGAACCGGGCGGAAGCGACCTGCTTGATGGCGGAATTCCGCTCGGTGCCGTAGCGTTCCTCGTCCTCGCCGCCCTCGCCGGTGTTGGACTTGCCGCCCAGACGGTTCATGGCAATGGCAAGGCATTCATGGGCTTCCTTGGACAGCGCGCCGTAGCTCATGGCGGCGGTCTTGAAGCGCTTGACGATGGACTCAACGCCCTCCACTTCCTCGATGGGGACGCCGGTTTCGGGGTAGTTGAATTCCAGCAGGCTGCGCAGGTGCATATCGTCGCCGCCCTCGTTGGCCGCGGCGGCGGTGTACTGCTTGAACTTGCCGTAGTCCCCCGTCCAGACCGCCTGCTGCAAAAGGTGGATGGTCTGGGGATTGTACAGGTGCTGCTCCGCCGCGCTTCCGCTGCGGAATTTGTGGGCGCCCACGCTGGGCAAATCCATGTAAATGTCCAGCCCCAGGGGGTCGAAGGCCTGCTGGTGGCGGTCTTCCATATCCTTCTGGATATCGTCAATGGTGATGCCGCCCACCCGGCTGACGGTGTTGGTAAAGTATTTGTCAACGACCTCTTTGCTGATGCCCACCGCTTCAAAAATCTGGCTGCCCTGATAGGACTGGATGGTGGAAATGCCCATCTTGGAGGCGATCTTCACGATACCCGCCAGCACCGCCTTGTTGTAATCGTTGACGGCGGCGTAAAAATCCTTTTCCAGCAGCCCGTCGCTGATCAGATTGCCGATGCTCTCCTGCGCCAGATACGGGTTGATGGCGCAGGCGCCGAAGCCCAGAAGCGTGGCAAAATCATGGACAAGTCTCGGTTCGCCGCTTTCCAGGATCAGCGCCATGGCGGTACGCTTCCGGGTGCGAACCAGGTATTTGGACACCGCGCTGACGGCCAGCAGACTGGGAATGGCGACATGATACTCGTCAATGTCCCGATCGGACAGAATCAGGATGTTCGTGCCGTCCCGATAAGCCCGGTCAACGTCCACGAACAGCCGGTCGATGGCCTTTTCCAGCGGGGTGTTTTTGTAGTAGCAAATGGACACGGTCTCCACCTTGAAACCGGGAACGTCCATGGTCTTGATTTTCAGCAAGTCCGTCTCCGTGAGGATGGGGTTGTTGATTTTCAGAACCTTGCAGTTTTCCGCGTCCTCCTCCAGCAGATTACCCTGGGCGCCCACGTACACGGTGGTAGAGGTGACGATTCTTTCCCGCAGTGCGTCGATGGGCGGGTTCGTAACCTGGGCAAACATCTGCTTGAAATACTCGAACAGCGGCGGGCGGGTGTGGCTGAGAACGGCCAGCGGAGTATCGCTGCCCATCGCGCCGGAGGGTTCCGCGCCGTTTTTCGCCATGGGGAGCATGATGGTCTTCAAATCCTCGTAGCGGTAGCCGAAGGCCTTCTGGAGACGCACCATTTCTTCTCTGGTGTAGGAGGGTATCTTCCGGTTAGGCACCGTCAGGTCGGAGAGGTTCACCAGATTCCGGTCCAGCCATTCGCCGTAGGGCTGGCGGCTGGCATACTCCGCTTTCAGGTGTTCATCGTCCACCAGCTCGCCCTTCACCGTGTCCACCAGCAGCATCTTGCCGGGGCGCAGGCGGTCCTTGCGAATGACATGCTCCTGAGGGATGTCCAGAACGCCCACCTCGCTGGACAGAATCAGCCGTCCGTCGTCGGTGATGTAATAGCGGCTGGGGCGCAGACCGTTGCGGTCAAGGACTGCGCCCATCACGTCGCCGTCGCTGAACAGAATGGACGCAGGGCCGTCCCAGGGCTCCAGCATGGTAGCATAATACTGGTAAAAGTCCTTCTTCTTTTGATCCATGTTCCGGTTGTTGCTCCACGGCTCCGGGATGGTGACCATCACCGCCAGAGGCAGATCCATGCCGTTCATGACCATGAATTCCAGCGTGTTATCCAGCATGGCGGAGTCGGAACCGCCCTGATTGACAATGGGCAGCACCTTGGTCATGTCGTCTTCCAAAAAGCGGCTGGCGATGGTCTCCTCGCGGGCGAGCATGGTGTCCACGTTGCCACGGATGGTGTTGATCTCGCCGTTGTGGAGAATGAACCGGTTGGGGTGCGCCCGGTTCCAGCTGGGAGAGGTGTTGGTGGAGAAGCGGCTGTGAACCATGCCGATGGCGGTCTCATAGTCCTCGTCCTGCAAATCCGGGTAGAACTGCCGCAGCTCCTTGACCAGAAACATGCCCTTATACACGATGGTGCGGCTGGACAGGCTGCACACGTAGGTCTCCTGACTGGACTGCTCGAACACCCGGCGAACCACATACAGCCGCCGGTCAAAGGCGATACCAGCGACCATTCTCGGCGGCTTTCCCACAAACGCCTGCCAGATGCTGGGCATACAGTCCCGTGCCTTCTGCCCCAGATACTCGGGGCATACCGGCACCTGCCGCCAGCCAAGGAAGGGCAGCCCCTCCTTCTTGCAGATGATCTCAAACAGCTTCTTCGCCTGATTGCGCTGCAGCTCTTCCTGCGGGAAGAAGAACATGCCGACGCCGTATTCCCGCTCCGCGCCCAGCGTGATGCCCGCAGCCGCGGCTGCTTTCACAAAAAACTTATGGCTGACCTGTAACAGAATGCCAACGCCGTCGCCGGTTTTTCCCTCGGCGTCCTTGCCTGCCCGGTGTTCCAGATGCTCCACGATCTGCAGCGCGTCATCCAGCGTCCGGTGGCTCTTGCGTCCCTTGATATCCACCACCGCGCCGATGCCGCAGTTGTCGTGTTCAAACCGGGAATCGTACAACCCGGCTGGAGCTGTGCGTTCGGTGAAATTTTCCATAGCTTTTTCTCCTTTGGGCTACAAAAAATAAACGGCGTTTCCGCTTGCAGGGCATACTGCACCCCAGCGGGAACGCCATTGTTCTCTGCGCCTATCATACCACAGTGGGCACCGCTTTACAAGGCAGAAGAAATTCCGTTTTCTTCCAATATCTTTGTTCTATTTGCCCAAATTCCGCAAAAAGCGGCGGCTCGGCGCATCAAAGCAGTCAGGCATATAAAACGGCAGCTCCCGGGGAAGGAAGCTGCCGTTTAAGAAAATTCCTGCGGTTTTTGATATCAGGAATCAATCTGTATAATGTCCATCTATGATATTGCCTGGCACAATATCATATACCATTCCGTCTGTGAGAGACGTTGCCGTTTTCCCGGACATATCAAGTAAAAAATCTTCGTTCCATGCTCCTGTAATGGAGAGTACGTTCTCAGTGATATGCCACTCCAGCTCACTTTGTTCTTCGTGAGCGGGATCTGTTTTTCGTTCGACTTCACGTTTGGCGTAGGATTCAAAAACAGAGATGCAATGAAGCACCTGCGACTGATTGTTCCAAAGACGGAAAGGAATTCCAACAGATGTCTTGATCTGCGATAAGATGTCCTCAGTCCCAAAATCGACGCTGTCTTGTGTACCAAATGCGCTTTCAGCATCCAAGCTGACATCCGGAGTCGGTTCATTGGCCATGCTATTCGTGTTTTCCTCCAATTGCGCTTTTGCTTCATTGCTTTCAGGGCTGGAATTCGCGGGCAGCTGCTTGTTTGCGCAAGAACACAAGAAAATGCTTGCGATAAGCAATACCATTACCATTGTCTTTTTCATCTGTTTATCTCCTTTCAGCCAAAAGAATCATTTCCGGCTGTCTCTCTGCTTTTCCAGCTTGAGATACATTTCCTTCAAATGCTCGGCCAGAGGGCTGTCCGAACGGAAGGGGGAGAAAAAGTGATACTTGGCAGCGGCATTCTGGTTGAAATCCCGGATGTGGTCCTTGATGCTCTCGTATTTCACGACGACCTTGTTTTCCTCGGCGAACTTCTTCAGCTTGACAATGATCTGGCTGGAATGCACCACGTCGATGATGAACACGCCGAAGAACATACCAATGAAGAAGGAAAACGCCAGATTGTTGGACAACCACGCCAGCGCATTCAGGATATAGGGATGCACCAGAAAATAGTACGCCGCGCCAAGCGCCGCCCAGAAGAAGGAGAACAGCGGGCAGATGATCCCCTGAATATTGCCCCAAAGGTTTGAATAGTCCCACAGCCGGACTTTCAGATATTTCAGGCAGGCAAGACCCGCGATGTACTCGATCAGCGTCATGGCGACAGCCATGGCAAGAAACAGCGCCACCCGGTTCCAGACGGGGTCTGCGATCAGGTGCAGATCCTCCAGCGACGCCAGCAGAAACAGCGTACACAGGCCGAAGCCGTAAATCGGCAGATACGGGCCGGTGCAGAAGCCGGGGTTGATCCACTTTTTGTGGCGGTGGGTCAGGTTGCGGTACAGCAGCTCCAGCACCCATCCGAAGCACGAGCCGATAAAGAACAAAAACGCAAGTGCCAGACTAAGCCTCATAAGGATTCTCCTTTTTCTATCTTGTTTCCAGTTTATTCATTTTTTCTAAACACTAACGAAATAATTCTTTAAGAGACTGTAAACACGCTGAAAAAACGATGACCCGCAAAGCACAATTTGGCGTATCTTATCCAATTTAGTGCTTGCAGTCTTTCCACATTTTGATTATAATAGTTCCTATCCAAAAAGTCAACTTTCGTTTCGCCTTCGTGTGGGATTTTTGCCCGAAGGCGCGTGTTAGGAGGATATTATGTCTGAAAAGAACCCGCCGGACAGTAATTTCATGACAAAGCTTGCCACATTTATTGTGGACAAAAAGACTTTGTTCTTCCTTTTGTACATATTTGCCGTGATTTTCTGTGCGTTTTCCTCCGGATGGGTGAATGTGGAAAACGACGTCACCACCTACCTGCCCGAGGACACGGAGACCCGTCAGGGCATCGTGGCAATGAACGATAACTTCACCACCTTCGCCACCGCCCAGATCATGGTATCCAACGTCACCTATGAGACGGCGGACGAACTGTCCCAGCAGGTCGCGGATGTGGAAGGGGTCAGCATGGTCACCTTCGACGACACCCCCGACCACTACACCAATGCCTCGGCGCTGTTCGATATCAGCTTCGACGGCATTGTCTCCGACGAGATCAGCGAGCAGGCGCTATCGGATGTGGAAGCGCTGATGGACGGCTACGACTACTGCGTGTACTCCGACGTCGGCTACGACGAAAACGCCACCCTGCAGGGGGAAATGTCCGTTATTCTGATCATAGCGGTGGTCATCATCATCGTCGTGCTTACCCTGACCTCTCGCTCCTACGCCGAGGTTCCTGTGCTGATGATCACCTTCGGCGTGGCGGCCATTCTGAACATGGGCACCAACTTCCAGCTGGGCACCATCAGCTTCATCTCCAACTCCGTGGCTGTGGTATTGCAGCTGGCGCTGGCCATTGACTACGCCATCATCCTGTGCCACCGCTTCACCGACGAGCGGGAGACCCGCACCGCCCGGGACGCCTGCATCACCGCCCTGAGCAAGGCCATCCCGGAGATCAGCGCCTCGTCCCTGACCACGGTGTCCGGCCTTGCGGCGCTGGGCTTCATGGAATTCAAAATCGGTCTGGACATGGCGCTGGTTCTGGTCAAGGCCATTCTGTTCAGCCTGCTGTCCGTGTTTACCCTGATGCCGGGACTTCTGATGCTGTTCAGCCCGCTGATGGACCGCACCCGCCACAAAAAACTACTGCCAAACATCACGCCTATCGGCAAGTTTGCGGTGAAGACCCGGCGCGTTGTGCCGCCGCTGTTTGCCATTCTTCTGGTCGGGGCATTCATCCTGTCCAACCGCTGCCCCTTTGTTTACAGCTATAACAACATCGAGACCGCGAATATGAACGAACGTCAGGCGGCCTACTTTAAAATCCAGCATACCTTCGGCACGACCAACATGGTCGCGCTGGTGGTTCCCAGCGGCAACTATGACGCGGAAGCGAAAATTCTGGAGGAACTGGATACCCGCCCGGAGGTCAAGAGCACCATGGGCCTTGCCAACATCGAGGCCATGGACGGCTACACCCTGACGGACAGCCTGAACCCCAGAGAGCTTTCCGAGCTGGTGGGCATGGATTACGAGGTAGCGCAGCTTCTCTATTCCGCCTACGCCATTGAGAACGACCAATACGGAGAATTCGTACAGGGGCTGGATAAGTACGACGTTCCCCTGTTCGATATGCTGATGTTCCTGAAAGACCAGCTGGATTCCCATAATATTTTTCTGGATGACATGGACGAAGCGTCTCTGAACGATATTTTCTCCCAGCTGGATATGGCCCAGAAGCAGCTGAAAAGCGACCGCTACAGCCGGATGGTGGTTTACCTGAATCTGCCGGAGGAAAGCGACGAGACCTTTGCATTCCTGACCGAAATGCGGAACATTGTGGGGAAATACTACGACGGCGATTACTACGTGGTTGGCAATTCCACCAGCTCCCGCGATCTGTCGTCCTCCTTTGTCAAGGACAATCTGGTAATCTCCATTCTGTCCTCCCTGTTCGTCATTCTGGTGCTGCTGTTCACTTTCCAGTCAGCGGGACTGCCTATTCTGCTCATCGCCTGTATTCTGGGAAGTGTCTGGATTAACTTCTCCTTCCCCACTCTGGCCAATCAGCCGCTGTATTTCCTTGGCTACCTCATCGTGCAGTCCATTCAGATGGGCGCGAACATCGACTACGCCATCGTCATTTCCAGCCACTATCAGGAACTGAAGGCCACGATGACCCATAAGGAAGCCATCGTGGAAGCGCTGAACGCCTCCTTCCCCACCATCTTCACCTCCGGCACCATCCTGTCTGCCGCCGCTCTGCTGATCGGCAACATTTCCACCAACCCCGTTATCTCCATTCTTGGCACCTGTCTGGGCCGCGGTACGATCATCTCCATTGTCATCGTTCTGGGTGTTCTGCCCGCCACGCTCGTGCTCAGCGACTCCATCATCAACCGCACCTCCTTCAAGATGAAGGGCATCGAGCTTCCCACCAGAACTGCCAGCGGCACCATGTATGTCAGTGGGCATCTGCGGGGTCAGGTCAGCGGCGTTCTGGACGGTGAATTCACCGGAACGATCCGCGGCGATATGCACGCCATCGTCTCCACCAGTACTCAGGTCAAAAAGCTGGACGAAGCGGAAGGAGGAGAAGACAATGCGTAACCTGATAAAACGAATTTCCGCGCTTCTGCTGTGTCTGCTTCTCGTTCTCAGCCTGCCGGTAACGGCGCTGGCCGAGGAAGCCAAGGACACCGATGAGGCAGCGGCCGCCGAAGAAGGAACGACCTTGCGCATTCTTCGTCAGAAGCAGTTTCTGGACTTTGCGGAAAACTGCCGTCTGGACAGCTACAGCCGGAACCTGAGTGTGGTTCTGCTGACGGATATTGACCTTACAGGCGTAGATTTTGCAGGGATTCCCATTTTTTGCGGCAATTTTGACGGCAACGGTCACACCATCTCCGGCCTCAGCATCACGCAGGACGGCTCCAACATGGGACTTTTCCGCTATGTTGACGCTTCCGCGCTCATTCAGAACCTCACGGTCTCGGGAGAAATCATCCCCGACGGGAGCCGCAGCGCCGTGGGCGGCATTGTCGGACACAATGCCGGTAAAATCCAGAACTGCTTCTTTGACGGCACGGTTTCCGGCTCGGATGACGTGGGCGGCATCGCCGGCATCAACGCCATCACCGGTATCATCGACGGCTGCCATTCCAAAGGCGTCATCACCGGCGACCACCGGGTCGGTGGCGTCGTGGGAAATAACCTTGGCGTTATCCGCAGCTGCAACAACCGCTCCGGGGTCAACACCACCGCCGAGGAAAATCAGGTCAAGCTTTCCGACATTTCCCTGGAGACCATCACCGGAAGCGAATCCGTCAGCACCGTAACGGACATCGGCGGTATCGCCGGTACCAGCAGCGGCGTCATCCGCCAGAGCAAAAACCGTGGCAACGTGGGCTATCAGCACATGGGCTACAACGTCGGCGGCATTGCCGGAACCCAGACCGGGTATCTCTACAAATGCGAAAACTTTGCTCAGGTTTATGGCCGCAAGGAAGTGGGCGGCATCGTCGGCCAGATGGAGCCGACCACTTTCATCGAGTACACCGAAGACACAATGCAGATTCTCCAGTCCCAGCTTGGCACCGTAAGCAATCTCACGGGGCAGGCGTTTTCCACCATTCAGGACGGCAATTCGGACATGGGCGTTCAGGTGGACGACCTCTACAATTCCCTCGTGGATGCCAAAGACGCTCTGGATACCCTGCTGCCCAACGGGGATGACCCCTATCCCCCCGACCGGGACACCATCGACGCGGCCATCAACAACGCCAACAGCAGCCTTGCCGCCGCCGGTTCCTCTCTGTACGCCATCATGGATTCCGTCAACGACACGGCGGATTCCCTCAGCCGCATCATGCGCTCCATTGCCGGGCAAATCAGCGCCATGAGCGCCACCGTTGGCAACGCCTCCCAGAATCTGGGCGGCACCATCGAGGACATTTCCGACCGGGACACCGCAGAAATTCTCTCCGGCAAGGTGGAAAAATGCACCAATTCCGGTGCGGTTCTGGGCGACCTGAACGCAGGCGGCGTCGTGGGTGCCATTGCCTATGAAAACCGCCTGGATCCGGAGAACGATCTGCAAATCGGCGGGGACAACTCCATGAACTTCGACACCCAGCTGCGCGCCGTGATCCTCGGCTGTGAAAACAGCGGACGCGTCACGGCGAAGCGCCAGAACGTGGGCGGCATCGTGGGCTGGATGGCGCTGGGGCTTACGAAAAACTGTCTCAGCACCGGCAGCATTGACGCAGAGGACGCCGACTATGTAGGCGGCGTCGTGGGCAAGAGCAGCGGCTATGTCCGCCAGTGCAGCGCCAAGTCCGACATTACCGGAAACGCCTATGTGGGCGGCATTGCGGGCGAGGGTCTCACCGTCACCGACTGCCGCAGCATGGTGCAGCTCACCGGCTCCGAGAAAACCGGCGCGGTTCTGGGTATGCGGGGCGAACGTTCCGGATTCCTCAAGTCGGAATCCGACGACGACAGCGGGGAAACAGACGAAGAAACTGTCACCGGGAACTACTACTTTACCGTCGGCTCCGACATCGGCGCCATCGACGGCGTGAGCTATGCTGACACCGCCCAGCCCCTTTCCCATGACGATTTTGTCGCGCTGGAAGGTCTTGATCCGATCTTCAAGGTCATCTCCGTCCGCTTCGTCTATGACGACGGCATGATGCACACCGTCACCCTCACCCCCGGTGAGGCGCTGTCGCCGGACAGCATTCCCAAACTGCCCGAAAAGGCCGGTTATGTCGGTCGCTGGGACGGTCTTGCGGACGCCGATCTGTCCGACATCCGTTTCGATGTTTCGTTCCCGGCAGTGTACACCGCAGAGCTGGAAACGGTGCAGAGCGAAGCCCTTGGCGAAAGCAAACTGCCCACGCTGCTGGCACAGGGCCACTTCTCCGGCGATATGCCCATCCAGCTGACCAAGATGGAAAAAGGCCCCGCTCCGGGTGCACATGACAAGTTCCTTGAGGGCTACGCCTTTACCCTCCCCACCGGTACAGCCGATACGCTGCGCTACTTGCCGGAAACTGAACAGAAAAATGTCCGAATCATGGTAAAGGGTGCGGACGGAAGCTGGCGAGAGGTTTCCCACACCCAGGACGGCAGCTATCTGGTCTTTGCCATAGAGGACGGCGATGAGAGCTTCTGCCTGATCGGGTCGATGAAGAAATCGGTCTCCTGGCTGCCCATCATCGGTGCCGGCGGCGCAGCCGTGGTCGTGCTGCTGGTGGTCATTCTTCTGGTTCACCATCGCCGCAAGAAGAAAGCCGTAAAATCGGAAGCGCCCGCTGTAAGCGAAAATACCTGACTGTAGGGTCGGTCGCCAGATTATGGCGGCCGACCCCTTACTTCTGCAAAGAATCGGTTAAAAACTCCCACAATTAACAATTTGTTTACAACATATTTGCTATAATGACAAATATCGTTTTGTAGAATTGTTACAAAGATTAAAAATGGAGACGTGTGCTATGAATACATATCGCGCCGGTATCGACATCGGCTCAACCACCGTCAAGCTTGTGCTGCTGGACGAAAACGGGGAAATCCTGTTCGGACAGTACCGCCGCCACTGTGCCCACACCCAGCAGACGCTGCGGCAGCTCCTTGCCGAAGCCCGGGAACAGGTCGGTTCCTGCCTTTTGCAGGTGAAGATTACCGGCTCCGGCTCCATCAATCTCGGCAAGGCCATGGGCATCGGCTTCGTGCAGGAGGTGGTGGCTGTTGCCTCCGCATTGCAGGCCGTCGCGCCCCAGACCGACGTGGCCATTGAGCTGGGCGGCGAGGACGCCAAGATCATCTATTTCCGGGGCGGGCTGGAAGAACGGATGAACGGCGTCTGCGCAGGCGGCACCGGCTCCTTCATCGACCAGATGGCGTCCCTGCTCCAGACCGATGCCGCCGGACTGAACGCGCAGGCAGAGCATTATCAGGAAATTTATCCCATCGCCGCCCGCTGCGGCGTGTTTGCGAAAACCGACATTCAGCCTCTCATCAACGAGGGCGCGACCACCGCCGACTTAGCCGCTTCCATTTTTCAGGCCGTGGTCAATCAGACCATCTCCGGCCTTGCCTGCGGCAAGCCCATCCGGGGGTGTGTGGCATTTCTGGGTGGCCCCCTGCATTTCCTGCCGGAGCTGAAAAAAGCCTTTATCCGCACCCTGAAGCTCACCCCCGAGACTACCGTTGACCCGGAAAACTCCCATCTTTTCGCCGCCATGGGCGCGGCGCTGGAATCCGACGACGCCGAAGCCGTCAGCATGGACGGCCTGATCGACCGGCTGGACAAGGGCGTGGAAATGGCCTTTGAATTAAAGCGTCTCGACCCCCTGTTCGCCACGCGGGAAGACCATCAGGCGTTCTGCGCCCGCCACAGCAAAGCCGTCGTCCGCCGGGAGAGCCTGTCCGGGTATCGGGGTGACTGTTTCCTCGGCATTGACGCCGGTTCCACCACCACGAAGGTGGCGCTCATCGGCAGCGACGGCCAGCTTCTCTTTTCCTATTACGCCAACAATCAGGGCAACCCCATCCGCACCGCCATGGATGCCATGGCGCGTCTCCGGGACGAGCTGCCCGAGGGCGCACACATCGCCCGCTCCTGCTCCACAGGCTACGGAGAATCCCTCCTGAAATCTGCTTTCTGTCTGGACGAGGGCGAGGTGGAAACCATCGCCCACTGCACCGCCGCCGCGTTTTTTGACCCGGAGGTGGACTGCGTGCTGGACATCGGCGGGCAGGATATGAAGTGCGTCAAGCTGAAAAACGGCAGCGTGGACACTATTCTGCTGAACGAAGCCTGCTCCTCCGGCTGCGGCTCCTTCATCGAAAACTTCGCCAATTCCCTTGGCTACAGCGCAGAAGGGTTTGCCAAAGAGGCACTGTTCGCCAAAAATCCCATCGATCTTGGCACCCGCTGCACCGTGTTCATGAATTCCAACGTCAAGCAGGCGCAGAAAGAGGGCGCCACGGTGCAGGATATTTCTGCGGGACTTGCCTACTCCGTCATCAAGAATGCCCTTTACAAGGTCATCAAGCTGGCAGACCCCGCCGACCTTGGCAGACACATCGTGGTGCAGGGCGGCACGTTCTACAATCAGGCGGTACTTCGCGCCTTTGAGAAGATTGCCGGCGTGGAGGCCACCTGCCCCGATATTTCCGGCATCATGGGTGCCTTTGGCGCGGCGCTGGTGGCGCGGGAGCGCTACCACGGTCAGGAAAGCACTACCCTTCCCCTGAACGACATTCTGAATCTGACCTACACCACCTCCACCACTCGATGCGGCGGCTGCTCCAACCGTTGTATGCTGACCATCAACAAATTCCCCGGCGGACGCCGCCACGTCACCGGCAACCGATGCGAAAAGGGTCTGGGCGGCGCGGGAACCGGGCGGAAAGGCCCCAACGTGATGGCCTATAAGCTGAAGCGGATGTTCGACTATCCCCCGCTGGAAAATCCCAGCCGGGGCGTCATCGGCATTCCCAGAGTGCTGAATATGTACGAAAATTACCCCTTCTGGGCGACATTCTTCCGGGAACTGGGCTTCCGGGTAGTCCTCTCCCCCAAGTCCAATCGGAAAATTTACGAGCTGGGCATGGAGTCCATCCCCTCGGAATCCGAGTGCTACCCCGCCAAGCTCTCCCACGGCCATGTGCAATGGCTCATCAACGAGGGCGTCAAGACCATTTTTCACCCCTGCGTGTTCTACGAGCATCAGGAAACCCCCGGCGCGCAGAATCATTACAACTGCCCCATCGTGGTCTCCTACCCGGAGAATCTGAAAAACAACGTGGAAGCCGTCGCAGACGGCGAAGTCCGCTACATCCGCCCCTTCCTCGCCTTCACCAGCGAGAAAATCGCCGCCGACCGGCTGGCCGCCCTGTGCAAGGAAGAATGGGGCATCGACGGGAAGGAAGTCCGCGCTGCCGTCCACAAGGCATGGGAAGAACAGCAGCGCGCCAAGGCCGACGTTCGTGCAGAGGGGCAAAAGGCGCTGCAATGGATGGCGGAAAATCACGCGCGGGGCATCGTTCTGGCTGGCAGACCCTATCACATTGACCCCGAAATCAACCACGGTATCCCAGAAATGATTGCCTCTTATGACCTTGCCGTCCTCACCGAGGACAGCCTGCCCATCGATTTCACCCCCGAGCGCCCCCTCCGGGTCAACGACCAGTGGGTTTACCATTCCCGGCTGTACAGCGCGGCAGAGTTCGTGCGGAACCGGGAGGACTTGGAGCTGATCCAGCTGAATTCCTTCGGCTGCGGTCTGGACGCTGTCACCACCGATCAGGTGTGCGAAATTCTGGAAGGGAGCAACAAGCTCTACACCGTCCTGAAAATCGACGAGGTGAACAATCTGGGCGCTGCCCGTATCCGCATCCGCAGTCTGCTGGCCGCCATGAACCAGCGTCAGGCGCGGGGCATCCGCCCCCAGCCCAAGCCCGCCGCTTATCACCGGTCGGAATTCACCAAGGATATGTACCTGTCCGGCTACACCATCCTCGCCCCCCAGATGAGCCCCATTCACTTTGACCTGCTGGAGCCGATCTTCAAAAAGTACGGCTATCACATCGAAGTGCTTGCCAACGACAACCGCGCCGCTATCGACATGGGTCTGAAATTCGTGAACAACGACGCCTGCTTTCCCTCCATCACCGTGGTGGGGCAGATCATGGACGCGGTGCTTTCCGGGAAATACGACACGGACAAGCTGGCCGTGATGATGACCCAGACCGGCGGCTGCTGCCGGGCGAGCAACTACGTGGGCTTCATCCGGCGGGCGCTGGACAAGGCGGGACTGGGGCATATCCCGGTCATCTCCCTGAACACCAACGGCATGGAGACCAACGAGGGCTTCAAGCTCTCCCCCGGCCTTCTGTTCACCGCGCTGCGGGGCGCGGTCTACGGCGACCTGTTCATGCGCTGCCTGTACCGGGTGCGTCCCTACGAGAAAGAGAAGGGTTCCGCCAACGCCCTTCATCAGAAGTGGCTGGAAATCGCCATCGATTCTCTGGTCAACAGCAAGAGCAAGTGGTCGTATAAGGCAGTTTGCAGCGGCATTGTGGAAGCCTTTGACAATCTTCCCATTGACGAAACTCTGCGCAAGCCCAGAGTCGGCGTGGTGGGCGAGATTCTGGTCAAGTATATGCCCCTCGCCAACAACCATCTGGTCGATCTGCTGGAAGCCGAGGGGGCGGAGGCCGTGGTGCCTGACCTGATGGACTTTCTGAACTATTGCGTGTACAATGGCGATTACAAGCATGAATTTTTAGGCGCGGGCTGGACAAGCGCCGCCACGGCAAAGCTCGGCGTGGACGCCATTCGTCTGATACGCAAGCCCGCCCTGGACGCGCTGGAAAAGAGCCGCCGTTTTGAGCCGCCCATGCCCATTGAGCAGGTGGCAGAGCTGGCGAAGCCCTTCCTCTCCATCGGCAACCAGTACGGCGAAGGGTGGTTCCTCACGGGAGAAATGGCGGAGCTGATTCTCTCCGGCACGCCCAACATCGTGTGCATTCAGCCCTTCGCCTGCCTGCCAAACCACGTTGTGGGCAAGGGCGTCATCAAGGCGCTGAAAAAAGCCTATCCCCAGTCCAACATTGTAGCCGTGGACTACGACCCCGGCGCGTCGGAGGTCAATCAGCTCAACCGCATCAAGCTGATGCTGTCCACCGCGAAAAAGCGTCTGGCCGAGGAAGAAACCGCCGCAGTATAAGTTTAAGGCAGGACACCGATTGGTGTCCTGCCTTTTGCTTATTCAAAAGGAACATAGTAATACGGCTTACTCACCCGTTTGCCCTGATCGTTCAGTTCGCTGCCGTTGTAGAAGCTCACGCCTGCGATCTGTTCCGGGTCGAGAACTATGTTGAGGGTGTGCTCAATGCACGTGTACGTGTGGCTGTCAGCATCCCATGAACCGCCGCCGTTGCCGTAAGGCCGAATGTCGGTGCCGTCCTTCAGGCGGATGCTCGCCGGGGTCGGCGACCAGCCCGTTTTCTCCGTAAAATCAAAATTGTCCGTATATTCGTCCCCCAGCCGGAAGGCGAACTTCATGCTGTACTGGCCGATTTCCGCCTCTACCAGTGTCACGTCCCACAAATCTCCGACCTTGGCGTTGGGCGTCCACTTTTTCGGTGCCTCCGTGGTGCCTTCCAGCGTCCAGCGCAGCACCCAATTGCCGGGGGTGGTCATGATATCCTCGTCTTCAAACTTCTCGCCCTGAATGCCGAAGCCGGTGAAGGTCACGGCCATTTCCTTTCCGAACATGCTCTCATCCGGAGAGAATGCAAAATCGATGCTGAATTCAATGCTCCCGTCGGCCAGCTGATAGTCCAGAAGCAGCTGTTGGTCTTCTCCCACCCGGGGAACCGGCTGACCATTCTTTGCATATGTGGGATTGTGGTCGGCATCCCAAAGCACGCCGTCAAAAAAATGAGCGCCCCAGCTCATGGGCATCACTTCTCCGTCCACCCGGTAGTCCCACCATGCCCAAGGTGCCTGCCCTTCTTCCAGCTGTAAACCCTCAATGCGGAAAATGGCTCTGCCGCCGTACTGATCCATCAGCGTCTGGGCGAGGGTGACGGTGATGCCGTTGTCCGTCGCGGAAACGGCTTTCTTCTTTCCGTCCTTTGTCTCGGTGGGCGTCGCGGACAGGCCGCTTTGCTCTGCCTGCTTCTTGACCTGCTCGGAGATCTGCTGCGTTGTGCCGCCGTTGTCTCCGTACTGCATGGTCGCCGTCCAGCGGGTGATGGCCGCTGCCGCCGTCATGGTTGCCATAATCAGCGCCGCCGCCAGAATGAGCAGCAGCTTCTTTTTGCCGAAGCCCCTTGCTTTTCCCCTTCCGAATGTTCCGAATTCCGATTCCTCGATCAGCTCCGCATCCAGATTCTGAATGCCCTGCAACATATCCTTGCCTGTCATACCTGAAAACCCTCCTTTTTTAAGTAAATAGCCAACTTTTCCCGCATCCGGGACAGCCGCATCAGCACGGCGCTCTGGCTGATCTCATAGCGCAGAGCGATTTCGCTGACGCTGTCGCCGTACCAGTACCGCCGGACAAAAATCATCCGGTTGTCCGCCGTCTGCTTCCATAAAAAGCTGCTCACCAATCGGCTGATCTCGGCGCTTCTCACGTCCGTTTCCTGCCACTGGCCGGGGATACATTCCTCCATCTCCTGGGTCAGGGCGACGACCTCGGCCTTGCGCTTTGCCGCGTTGTTCCAGTCCAGCCGGTCAAAGGCAAGGTGGCGGCAGATTTTTGCGAGATAGGCAAAAAAGTGAACCGGCTTCGTGGGCGGAATGGTGTTCCATGCCTTGAGGTAGGTGTCATTGACACACTCCTGCGCGTCCTCCCTGCTCCCTACGATATTCTCCGACAGCCTTGTGAGCTTCGCGCCATACCGGTCGTCCGTCTGCCGGATGGCGTCTTCGTTTCGGGTGAAGAACAGCTGTATGATTTGTTCATCGTTCATTCAACGCACCTCCTGTGTTTTGTCCTTCACCCTGATAGAAGGATTTCCAATCCAAAACCTAACACATTTCTTGAGAATTCTCAAGAAATTTTTGAATACAAAAAGACGGCGTGGCCGAAGCCACGCCGTCCCGTATGCGGTGTATTTATTTTGCCAGCAGCTTTTCCAGCGCCGCAAGACGCAGGCTCAGGCACAGCACCTCCATAGCCTTTTCCAGCTCGGCCACCGGGGGCAGGCTGGGAGCAATGCGGAGGTTGGAGTCGTCCGGATCGTTGCGGTAGGGGTAGGTCGCACCGGCGTTGGTCAGCACCACACCGGCCTCCTTGCACAGCGTCCAGACCCGCTTCGCCGTGCCGGGCATGGCGAACAGGCTAACGAAATAGCCGCCCTTCGGGTCGTTCCAATGGGCAATGCCCAATGGCCTAATCTCCCGGTTCAGCCATTTTGCCACGCACTCAAATTTCGGTGCCATGACGGATGCGTGGAGCTTCATGATCTCCAGCGTGTGCGCCTTGTCCTTAAGAAAACGCACATGGCGCAGCTGGTTGACCTTGTCGTAGGAGATCATCTGCACGCCGAAAATACCGGTGAAATAGCAGATATTGGCCTCGCTGGCAGCCATGCAGGAAATGCCGCCGCCGGCGAAGGTGATCTTGGAGGTGGACGCAAACTCATAGACCATGTCCGGCCGCCCCGCCTCGTCGCACAGAGAGAGAATGTCCGGGAACGGGACATAGTCGCCCTCGAATTCGTGGACGCCATAGGCGTTGTCCCAGATGATGGCAAAGTCCGGGGCAGCGGGCTTCAAGTGGGCAAAGCGGCGGATGGTCTCGTCGGAGTAAATAATTCCGTCGGGGTTGGAGTATTTGGGAACCGTCCATATGAGCTTGACCTGCGGGTCCTTCACCAGCTCCTCCACCACGTCCATATCCGGGCCTTCGGGAGTCATGGGGACGGGGATCAGCTCCGCGCCGAAGAACTCGCCGATCTGGAAATGCCGGTCATATCCGGGGGCGGGGCAGAGAAATTTCACCTTTTCCTCCCGGCACCATGGCTTGGGGCTGTGGAGCAGGCCGTGGGTGTAGGCACGGGACACCACGTCGAACATCATATTCAGGGAAGCCGCGCCGCCGACGAACACCTGATCCGCCTTGCAGCCCAGCACATCCGCCCAGTACCTCCGGGCACTGGGAATACCCGCCAGTTCGCCGTAATTCCGGGCGTCCACGCCGTCGTCGAAGCAGTCCTCAGGAGTCTGCAGCACGGTCAGAAGGCCGCTGACCAGATCCAGCTGCTTCTTGGCGGGCTTGCCACGGGCCATGTTCAGATTCAGCCCCTGCGCCTTGCAGGCTTCGTAGGACGCCAGCACACTGCCGTATTCACGTTCCAGTTCTTCCCGGGTCATGCAGGAATAGGGAGTCATATCAATCATCCTTTCGGCATTTTGACAAGTTTTACGTGTATATTATATGTCCGAAGCCCCAAAAATGCAACATCAGATTGGGCAAAAATTCATTTTTCGTCTCAAAAGTCAAGAAATCTATGAAATGCACAAAGTTTCCTGCACACGTCAATTTGTTTTACTGCATATTTTCGCACAAAAACGGCGTGACCGAACCCGGTCACGCCGTCTTCCGTTATTTTGCTGCTTTTTTCGGGGCTGCGGGCGTTTCGGGAAGGATCACCTTTTCCTTCAGCACGAAGCCGGTTCTCGCAGGGATGTACAGTTCAATGTAGTCCCTGCCGTCAAAACGCTTGGTAGCGTAGGTCTTTTTTGCCACGTTTCCAAAGCCGCCATACTTTTCGTCGTCGGTAGACAGAACCACCGTGTACTCGCCCGGCTGGCGAACCGGGACAAGAACGTTATTCAGGGAATTACCGAAGTGGAAGTTGAACACGAACACCAGCCCGTGGCGGTAGTAGGCAAGAGTCTGCTCCGGCGCTTTCATCAGCAGCAGGTCTGCCATTCGCTGGTCGAAAATCCGGTTCTCCTTGGTCAAACGAACCATATCCTCGTCAAAGTCGCCCAGCCACTGGTATTTGAGCATTCCGTTGTCCTTCAGGCTCCACTGGCGGCGGCAGTAATGGAAGCTCCAGCCATTGCCCTCCCGGGGGAAGTCGATCCATTCGGGATGGCCGAATTCGTTGCCCATAAAGTTGAGGTACGCTTCTCCGCCGCCGGACAGAGTGAACAGACGAATCATCTTGTGCAGGGCAATGGCGCGGTCGATCACAGGGTTGTGGCAGTCCTTGTTCATGTCCGTGTACATGTTCGCCCCGGCCAGGCGGAAGATCATCGTCTGGTCGCCCACCAGCGCCTGATCGTGGGACTCCACATAGGCCACGGTCTTCTCTCCGGGACGGCGCAGGCACATACTGCCCCACATCTGATTGATGTCCCAGAATTCGTCCTGCCCCTTCACCGCCTTGATCCACATATCCGGCAATCCCATACCCAGCCGGTAGTCAAAGCCGATGCCGCCGTCCGCAATGGGCAGGCACATGCCGGGCATACCGGACATGTCCTCGGCGATGGTGATGGCCTTGGGGTTCACCTGACGGATCAACTCGTTGGCTAGCTGCAAATAGGTCACCGCCTCGGTGTCGGTGTTGTAGGAGAAATACTTGCCATCGGAGGTAAAGTCCGTGCCGAGGGCGTGGTCATGGTACAGCATGGAGGTCACGCCGTCAAAGCGGAAGCCGTCAAAATGGTACTCCGTCATCCAGAATTTCAGGTTGGACAGCAGGAAGTGGATAACGCCGGTCTTGCCGTAGTCAAAGCACTTTGTTCCCCACGCAGGATGGTCGCCCTTGGGGCCGTCGTGGAAGAACTGCCATGTGGTGCCGTCGAACATGTTGATGCCCTCAGCGGTATTCTTAACGGCATGGGAATGCACCACGTCCAGCAGCACCCGGATGCCCATGGCGTGCGCCTTGTTCACCAGGTATTTCAGATCCTCCGGCTTTCCGAACCATGAGGAAGCGGCGAAGAAACTGCTCACCTGATAGCCGAAGGAGCCGTAATAGGGATGCTCCATAATGGCCATGAGCTGGAGGGTATTGTACCCCGCCTTGTGGATTCTCGGCAGGATGTTGTCGGCAAACTCCCGGTAGGAACCGACCTTGCCCTCCTCCTGCGCCATGCCAATGTGGGCCTCATAGATATACAGCTCGTCCTCGCCGGTAAAGCCCTTGTCCGTCCACGGGAATGCCTTACGGTCATCCACCACCTCGCACTCGAAGGTGATGTTCTGCTTGTTCTGCACCACCCGGCGGGCATACAGGGGGATGTGCTCCGTGCGGGTCAGGTTGGCGTCCACCACAGTCTTGACCTTGCAGCCGTCCCACAGGGCGTCGTCGCCGGGGAGATACAGCTCCCAGTTGCCGTTGCCCAGATTGGTCAGCGGGTGGGAGGTCTGGTTCCAGCCGTTGAATTCGCCCTCCAGATACAGCTGGTAGGCGCTGGGCGCCCACTCCCGGTAGTACCAGCCGCCATCCACGTGATGGAAGCCAAAGTACATGTGAGCGTTGGCAAAATCATTCAGGCTCTGTCCCTCGGACAGAATACGTTTTTTTGCCGACCGGTACAGGTGCATCCGCAAATCAATATCCCCGGCGAAAGGCTCAAGCTGGGGATTCAAATCCAAAATACGATACATAGCGTCTCCTTTTCCGCGAAAGTATTGTCTATCCAATGGAGGGCGGTATCACCCTTCACTCCTATTTTAGAAGAATCGTGCGTCTCTGTCAAGGACTTTTCATTTTTTACAATTCGCTTTGCTTTTTGATTTTGATTTTACATAGCGAAGATTTTGGAATTTACATTAAACTAGTAAAATGCGAATCGTAGGATAAATCCCGAGTACATCAAAAATAAAGCCTACAAGGAGAAGTAAGATTATGAAAAAAGTCATTTCCATTGCACTGATTGCCATGCTTGTTGTCGCCATGGCCGGCTGCTCTCAGAGCCAGCCCGCCGCCACAACGGCCGCTCCTGCCGAGACTGCGGCACAGACGACCGCCGCTCCTCAGACCGAAGCCCCCGCCGCGCTCTCCGGCACCGTCGCCACCGACGGCTCCACCTCCATGGAGAAGGTCATCGGCGCGCTGGGCGAGGCGTTTATGAATAACAACAGCGGCGCAAGCTTCACATATAACCCGACCGGCTCCGGCTCCGGCATCAAGGCGGTTCTCGAAGGCCGCTGCGACATCGGCCTGTCCTCCCGTGCTCTGAAGGATTCCGAGGTTGCGTCCGGTCTGGTCGGCACCGTCCTTGCCTACGACGGCATCGCCATGATCGTCAACCCCGCCAACACCGTGGAAGATCTGGACATCGAGACCATCGCCAAGATCTACACCGGCGAGATCACCAACTGGTCCGAGGTCGGCGGCGCTGACGCTGAGATTGTTCTGGTCGGCCGTGAAGCCGGCTCCGGCACCCGCAGCGGCTTCGAGGAACTGACCGAGACCGTTGACAAGTGCAAGTACCGTCAGGAGCTGACCTCCACCGGCGACGTCATCACCGCAGTCGCCCAGAACCCCGACGCCATCGGCTACGCCTCTCTCGCCTCCGTCAAGGATTCCGTCAAAGCTCTGAAGGTCGCGGGCGTGACTCCCACCGAGGAGACCGTCAAGGACGGCACCTACCTCATCCAGCGTCCCTTCGTGCTGGTCACCAAGGAAGGCGTTGCGCTCAGCCCCGTCGCCCAGGCGTTCTTCGACTACGCCACCAAGGGTCAGGCCAATGACATCATCACCGCTTCCGGCGTGGTTCCCGCCAACGGCTAAAACAAGCGAACAAAGGCTCCCCCATTGGGGGAGCCAACTGCCGTTTTCTCAATTCGGTAAGATGGTAAACCTTCTCGAAAGGCTGATAACATGAAACATAAATCAAACATTTTTGAGGCCGTCGTCCACGGTATTTTCCTGATTCTCGGACTGATCACCGTGGGCTGCGTGCTTCTGATCACCATATACTTAATCATCTCCGGAATTCCCGCCATTCGTCAGATCGGCCTGTTACAGTTCCTGTTCGGCAAGAAATGGGCGTCCACGGCGGCGCAGCCGGAATACGGCATTCTTCCCTTTATTCTTACCAGCGTCTACGGAACCGCCGGGGCTGTCATCATCGGCGTACCCATCGGATTCCTGACGGCGGTGTATCTGGCGAAAATGGCGCCAAAGCCCGTCAAACGCTTTATGGAGCAGGCAGTCTCCATGCTGGCGGGCATCCCCTCCGTGGTTTACGGCCTTGTCGGCATGATGGTGCTGGTGCCGGGACTGCGGAAGCTCTTCCACATTCCCGACGGCTCCAGCCTGTTCGCCGCCATCATCGTCCTCGCTGTGATGATTCTGCCCTCCATTATCAAAATGTCCATCACTGCACTGGAAGCGGTGCCGAAGGAATACGAGGACGCTTCCCTTGCGCTGGGCGCGACGCCTGAGGAGACCTACTTCCGTGTCTCCGTCCCCGCCGCCAAAAGCGGCATTGCCGCCGCCGTAGTGCTGGGCGTGGGCAGAGCCATCGGCGAGGCCATGGCCGTCATGATGGTGGCAGGCAACGTCCCCAATATGCCCACTTCCCTGTTTCAGAGCGTCCGCTTCCTCACCACCGCCGTGGCAAGCGAAATGTCCTATTCCAGCGGCCTGCAAAAACAGGCGCTGTTCTCCATCGCGCTGGTGCTGTTCCTGTTCATCATGCTCATCAACGCCGCTCTGAATTTCTTCCTGAAGGGAGACAAAGCAAAATGATTTCCAAAAAACGAAAGCTGTTTCTCTGGACGGTTCGGGGCGGGATGTATCTTGCCACCGCGCTGACCGCCGGACTGACCCTGTTTCTCATGGTCTACGTTCTGGCGAAGGGCATTCCCAACATCACATGGGAGCTGCTCAGCACCAAGCCCAGCTACCTTGCCGACCGCATCGGCATTCTGCCGGACATCCTCAATACCCTGTACATCATCATTTACACCCTGATTCTGGTGCTTCCCCTTGGCGTGGGCGCGGCAATCTACCTGACGGAGTACGCCCACAATAAAAGGATCGTCGCCGTCATTGAGTACGCCGCCGAGACCCTTTCCGGCATTCCCTCCATCATCTACGGCCTTGTGGGTATGCTGCTGTTTTCCAACAATATGGGCACTTCCCTGCTGGCAGGCGCGCTGACCCTTGTCATCATGAACCTGCCCACCATCATGCGCAACACCCAGGAAAGCCTGAAAACCGTGCCCCAGAGCTACCGGGAGGGCGCGTTCGGTCTGGGCGCGGGAAAGTGGCGGGTCATCCGCACGGTGGTGCTTCCCAACTGCGTGGACGGAATCGTCACCGGCTGCATCCTTTCCATCGGCCGCATTCTGGGTGAGTCTGCCGCGCTGCTGTTCACCGCCGGATTTGCCCATGTGGTGGGCGGCTTCTGGGCTGCGAGAAACAGCGCGGGCGCGACATTGACGGTTGCCCTGTACGTCTACGCCAAGGAGCAGGGAGAATTCGGAGTCGCCTTTGCCATTGCCGCCATTCTGATGGTGCTGGCATTTCTCATTAACCTGTCCGCGTCTCTGGTAAGTAAGTATTATGGGAGGAAGAATCGAATTGGCTGACATTATTACCGCGAAAAATCTGTGCCTCTGGTACGGGGATACCCAGGCACTGAAATCCATTAACATCGCCGTCCCGGAGCACAGCATCACCGCCCTCATCGGCCCCTCCGGCTGCGGCAAATCCACATTCTTAAAAACCCTGAACCGCATGAACGACCTGATCCCCGGCGTGAGGATCACGGGAGACGTGCGCTACGAGGGCAAGGACATTTTTCAGGCAGAGGTCAACAACCTGCGCAAGGAAGTGGGCATGGTGTTCCAGAAGCCCAACCCCTTCCCCATGAGCATTTACGACAACATCGCCTACGGCCCCCGCACCCATGGCATTCACAGCAAGGCCAAGCTGGACGAGATCGTGGAGCGCTCCCTCCGGGACGCCGCCATCTGGGACGAGGTAAAAGACCGGCTGAAAAAGAATGCTCTGGGTCTTTCCGGCGGCCAGCAGCAGCGGCTGTGCATCGCAAGAGCCTTGGCGGTGGAGCCGAAGGTACTTCTGATGGACGAGCCGACCTCCGCTCTTGACCCCATTTCCACCTTGAAAATTGAGGAACTGGCCGCGTCTCTCAAGAAAGACTATACCATCGTCATCGTCACCCACAACATGCAGCAAGCTGTCCGTATCTCCGATTACACCGCGTTCTTCCTGTTGGGCGAGCTGGTGGAATTCGGCGGAACGGAACAGATTTTCTCTCAGCCTCTGGACAAACGGACAGAAGATTACATCACGGGGAGGTTCGGATAATGCGGGAATTATTTGAAGAGCAGCTTCTGCTGCTGAATCAGGAACTGACGGAAATGGGTTCCCTGTGCGAGGAGATCATCTCCCTTGCCACCCAGGCGCTGGGCTCCTACACGAAAGAGCTGGGGGAGAAGGTCTCCAAGGTCGGCGCGAAGATCGACGAGGAGGAGCGCACCATCGAGACCATCTGTATGCGTCTGCTTCTGCGCCAGCAGCCGGTGGCGCGGGACCTGCGTGCCGTCTCCGCCGCGCTGAAAATGATCACGGACATGGAGCGTATTGGAGATCAGGCGGAGGACATTGTGGAGATCATCCCCTGCATGATCGCCCATCCCCACGAGGAATACCCCAAGATCCGGGAGATGGCAAAGGAGACCATTGCCATGGTCACGGACAGCGTGGACGCCTACGTCAAGCAGGACGTATATCTCGCCAAGGCCGTGCAGATGCACGACGACGTGGTGGACAACTACTTCATCCGGATCAAGAGCGGGCTGATCGACATGATCGCCAAGAACCCCGACGAAGGAGAGTACGCCCTCGACCTTTTGATGATCGCCAAATACTTTGAGCGCATCGGCGACCATGCCACGAACATTGCCGAGTGGGTGGAGTTTTCCGTCACCGGCAGCCATAATGCAATTTCTTCATAAGGCAGGCAACGATTCCGTTTGTTAACGAGCAGAAATCCGCTGTTTTCGTTTCCGAAAACAGCGGATTTTTCACATATTTGCATCTATTTCCCGGATTTTTGCCCGGATGGCGAGCAGATCATCAAAGGTCTCCGGGCGCTTGGATACATCCCGCAGCAGCGCCGACGGGTGGTATATCGCCGTCATCCAGACGCCGTTCCGTTCCACCCACTGGCCGTGCTGCCTCGTAATGCGGTAGTCCGCGTCGATCAGCCGCTTGGCGGCGATGCGCCCAAGACAGACGATGATCTTCGGCTTTACCAGCGCCACCTGATTGCGCAGATAGCCGATGCAGGCGTCCTGTTCCGTCTCCAGCGGGTCACGGTTGTGGGGCGGGCGGCACTTGACGATGTTGGCAATATAGCAGTTCGTCTCCCGGCTCAGGTCAATGATGCACAGCATATCGTCCAGCAGCTTTCCCGCCGGGCCGACAAAAGGCTGCCCCTTCAAGTCCTCCTGTTCCCCGGGGCCTTCCCCCACGAACATGATGTCCGCGTCCTCATTCCCCACGCCGAACACCACGTTATGTCTCGTCTCGCACAGGCCGCAGCGGGTGCAGTCGGCGCAGACGCTTTTCAGTCCGTCCCAGTTCAGCATCGTTACCGGCTCCTCCTGCGTTCTGCCCGTCTCCGGCGGCGCTGGGCGCGGATGCGGGAGCGCATAAAGGAATTGAAGGCCAGATACGCACCCACAAGCCCCAGACCGATCACGCAGATGGTTCCGATGGTGGACAGCACGCCGGAGCCGCCGACGCCGTCCTTCTCTCCGTTGGAGCGGATGGACACGCCGGTGTCCCCCGTCGCCCGGACGTCCGCCATGGCGTACAGCTCCACCTCCGTGACACAGGAATTCTGATACCAGACCTCCATCGTGGCGATTTGATCGTCCTTCTTGATAGGCGCGGTCATGCCGCCGCCCTCCACGGTGTAGTTCATGACGTAATTCTTCATCTGAACACCGGCGGGAACCACCGTATCCACATCCGTGAAGGACTGTCCCACCACCTGACACTCGCCGCCGGACACCGGCCACTGGTTCACCGCCATACCATCGTAAATGATGCGGTTGACCTTATAGTTGTTGAAAACGTAATTGGCAAGCTCGGTTATTTCTTCAAAGTTACCATAGGTTTCCACGATGCCCTTCTCGGTCGTCTTACGGGCAGCTCCCAAAACCACGAAAATGACCCGCATGTTATTGTGTTCCGCTGTGCCGACGATGCTCGCCCCGGAATTCTCCGTATAGCTGGCAATGCCGCCGGTATAGCGGGAGCTCATGAACTGTGTGATGACGTGGTCGTCAACCAGATAGTTTGTGGTGGTGAGAGGGCGTTCTTCACTCACAAGATTCGTTGCGGGAATTTTATAGGTTCCCGTCTTGAAAATTTCCGCGAAAGTCTCATTTTTCGTCGCTTCCATGGTGATCTTCACCATTTCCCGGGCGGTGGTGTAGGACGTCGCCGTATCCAGACCGGAAATGTTGCCGAACTCCGTGCTGATGCAGCCCATCTGCTTGACGCGGTCGTTCATCATTTCCTTGAAGCGGTCAGTCGTACCAGCCACATGCTCCGCCAGCGCCACGGCGGCATCATTGGCGCCGATCATCAGCAGCGCGTGAAGCAGATCGTTCACAGTCAGCTGCTCGCCGCTTTTCAGATTTGGCTTCATTTTCAGACTGCTTCCCGGCACCTTGGACTGGATGCCGTCAGAGCAGGTGACAATGTCGTCCAGATTGCTGTTTTCGATCGCCACCAGCGCAGTGACTATCTTGGCAAGGGTACCGGTGGGCAGCTTGGTATCGGGGTTATAGGAGTAGATGACTGTCTCGGTATTCGTCTCATAGGCGAAGGCCGCCAGCGCCGTATCCAGCCGGCTGTCGCTTCCCGCCAGAGGGCGCATACCGTTCAGAGTGCGGCAGCCGTTATCGATGCAGACCCGGCCGAAGGGGATCTGGGCAGCCTGCCGCTCGGCGGGCTGCGTCTCCTGGGCAGACGCGCCGGTTTCCGCGGCAGACGCCGGAATCGCTATCTGACAAAGGAGCGCGGCGCACAGGAGCAAGCTTAGCAATCTCAATTTTTTCATATTTTCCCCTCAATATTTCTTCACCGGACTTGTCCGGCGGTGAAAAGTCGTGTATAATGATGGAGATATTATAACAGCTTTTCCCCCTCTAGTCAATCCGGGAGGCAGATTCCCATGAAAAAACCACGGCTCAGCATTTTGATCGCCGTAACCCTTCTTTTCGCCGTATTCACCCTTGGCTTCTTTCTGGGCAGAAACGGCAATCACGGCAGCGTAGAGCTGTCCGTTCCCGCCGCCATGCAGACGCTTCCGCCCCAGACCACCCTTCCGGAGCCGACCACCCCGGAAACAGTGGCCGTCACGTTCCCCATCGACATCAACCGGGCGGACACGGAGCAGCTCACGGCACTTCCCGGCATCGGGGAGGTTCTTGCCCAGCGCATCATTGCATACCGGGAGGAAAACGGCAGTTTTCTTTCCACCGATGAGCTTAAGAACGTGGAGGGTATCGGAGAAAAGCGTCTGGAAGCCATAGTTGACCTTATTACAGTTGGAGGATGAAAATGAAAATTTTAGTTGTGGACGACGAGGCCCTTCTGGTAAAGGGCATTCGCTTTAACTTGCAGAACGAGGGCTACGAGGTCATCACCGGCAGCGACGGTCTGGAAGCCGTGCAGGCCGTGCAGACCCAGCACCCCGACCTTGTGGTGCTGGACGTGATGATGCCCAACATGGACGGTCTTTCCGCCTGCGCCAAAATCCGGGAGTTTTCCGACGTGCCCATCATCATGCTCACCGCCAAGGGCGACGACATGGACAAGCTCATCGGCTTCGACCACGGGGCGGACGATTACCTGACCAAGCCCTTTAACATCTTAGAGCTGAAGGCGAGAATCCGCGCCCTGCTGCGCCGCGCCGGACGCACCGAGGAAAAGGCCGCGGGAAACAGTCTGACCATCGGCACCATCACGCTGGACCTGGACGCCCGGAACGCCTACCGGAGCGGCCAGCTGGCCGATCTGACCGCAAAGGAATTCGACGTCATTGAATTTCTCATGCGCAATCCCAACCGGGTCTACTCCCGGGAAGCGCTGCTGGACACCATCTGGGCTTATGAATACCGCAGCGACATCCGCACCGTGGACGTCCACATCCGCCGTCTGCGGGAAAAGCTGGAGGAAAATCCGGCAGAGCCGAAGTACATTTTAACGAAATGGGGCGTTGGCTATTATTTCCGCAAGTAAAAAGACCGGCTTCCGGGGCTACGGCAATACCCAGTTCCGGTATGCCATGACCTATGTGGTGGTCACGCTGGTCGTGCTGTTTTTTCTGAATATCTACTGCTCCGGCGTCAGTCACAAGCTGTTCTACCAGAGCAAGGAAGCCTCCATGATTGAAAAATGTCTGCTTGCTTCCGACGAAATTTCCACCCTTGAGGTGCTGAACAGCTCCACCGTTACCGGCATCGTCAATCAGCTGGAAAGTCTGAAGGTCACGCGCCTCGTGGTCACCGACCACAGCGGCGCGGCGCTGTATGACAGCAGCGGCGCTTCCGTGGGCACCTACGTTCTGCTTCCGGAGATCTTACAGGCGCTTACCGTCAGCAAGCAGGCCCCGGAGGGGAACAACGTCTTTACATGGACGTACCACGACGGCATCACCGACTGCCGCGCGGCGACCCCCATCGTCTACTATGGCACCGTGGTGGGCTGCGTATACATGACGGAGTACGATACCACGCAGGGCACACTGATCAAATCTCTCCAGCAGACACTGCTTCGCATCACGCTGATGTTGGAGATCATCGTCGCAGCCTTCTCCGTGGCCTTTTCCAACGCCTTCTCCCGGCGTCTGAACCGGATCATGGCCTCCATGCGCATCATCCGGGAGGGGGATTACTCCCACAAGGTGGACATGGGCGGCAGCGATGAGCTGACCGTTCTGGGCGAGGAATTCAACGACCTGACAGAGCGGCTGCAAACCTCCGAGCGCAAGCGCAGTCAGTTCGTTTCCGACGCCTCCCACGAGCTGAAAACCCCTCTGGCCTCCATCAAGCTGCTGACCGATTCCATTTTGCAGAACAACATGGATATGGACACGGTGAAGGAGTTCGTGGAGGACATCGGCAATGAGGCCGACCGCCTGAACCGCATGACCGCCAAGCTGCTTTCCCTCACCAGAGCCGAAAATCCCCAGCCCCAGGAAAGCGAGATCATCTATATGGCGCCCACGGTGCAGCGGGTGGCGAAAATGCTCCGGACGAACGCCAGCTGGTCGGGCGTGACCTTCTGCCTGGAGCTGGACGAGGACACCCCCGTCCTGATTCTGGAGGACGACCTGTACCAGATCGTTTTCAACCTGATGGAAAACGGCATCAAGTACAACCTGCCCGGCGGAACACTGACGGTGCATCTCTGCCGTCAGGAGGACAATGCGGTGCTCACCGTCAGCGATACAGGCATGGGCATTCCCGAGGACGCGCTGGCGCATATTTTCGAGCGGTTTTACCGGGTGGATAAAGCCCGTTCCCGGAAAAGCGGCGGCAGCGGGCTGGGACTTGCCATCGTCCGCACCATCGTCCAGCGCAACCGGGGCGAGATCGCCGTTTCCAGCACGGTGGGCAAGGGTTCCGTCTTTACCGTCACCTTCCCCGCCTTTGACACGGAGGTGGACAAGTCATGAAGCGGTTTTTCTGTCTTCTTCTCTGCCTGTGCCTGTTTCTGCCCGGCTGTTCCGGCGAGCTGATGAAGAACCCCGTCACCTTTTACTATCCCCGGCGGGAATACCAGTACGGCGCGGAGGACGGCGTGATCTCCAGCGAGCAGCGGGAAGCCTCCGGCCACGCGGATGATCTGCACTACCTTCTTTCCCTGTACCTGATCGGCCCGTCCAGCGACGAGCTGGTCTCTCCCCTGCCATGGGGAACACGGCTTCTTGGGGTAAACCGGCAGGACGGCACCATCACGCTGGAGCTGACAGACACCTCTTTTACCGTGACGGACACGGAATTCACCCTCGCCTGCGCCTGTCTGACCATGACCACCCTGTCCGTCACCGGCGTGGACGAGGTCACCATCACCAGCGGAAGCCGAAGCGTCACCATGAGCCGGGACAGTCTGACCCTCATTGACGACAGCACCGCTTCCACAACGGAGGAAACCAAATGAAATTCATTTCATGGAATACAAACGGCCTGCGCGCCTGTGTGGGCAAGGGCTTTCTGGACGCCTTCAACGCTCTGGACGCGGATTTCTTCTGCTTACAGGAGACGAAGCTCCAAGCGGGACAGATCGACCTTCCTTTGGATGGCTACAGCCAATACTGGAACTACGCCGAGAAAAAGGGCTATTCCGGCACGGCCATCTTCGCAAAGCAAGCCCCCGTCTCCGTGCGCTACGGTCTTGGACAGCCGGAGCTGGACACCGAGGGGCGGCTCATTACGCTGGAATATCCCGGCTTCTTCCTCGTCACCTGCTACACCCCCAACGCCCAGCGGGGGCTTGCCCGCATCGACCACCGGTTAAAGTGGGACGAAGCCTTTCGGGCATACCTCAGTGAGCTGGACAGTGAAAAGCCTGTCATCGCCTGCGGCGACCTGAACGTCGCCCATCAGGAGATCGATCTGAAAAATCCCGCCTCCAACCGGGGCAACGCGGGCTTCTCCGACGAGGAACGGGAAAGCTTCGGGCGGCTTCTGGACGCCGGGTTCACCGACTCCTTCCGCCGTCTCCACCCGGACGCCACCGGCGCGTACACATGGTGGAGCTACATGTTCAATGCCCGGGCGAACAACGCGGGCTGGCGCATTGACTATTTCCTCGTCTCCGACCGCATCGCGGACAAAATCACCGCCACGCCCATCTATTCGGACATCCAAGGCTCTGACCACTGCCCGGTGGGGCTGGAAATCGAATTATAACGTCAAAATGGCAGGAACGGAAACCGTTCCTGCCATTTTGTTATTCCGGAATTTCGATCCCCACCTGTTCCCCTTTCCGAACCAGATAGCTTTTTTTCAGGCGCTCTATGTAGGCAAAGGGTTCCTCCGGGGAAATGGGGATAAATTTCCCGGAGGGCTTGTCATGCTTGGGCAGGAGTGAAAATGTCAGTTCTCCTTCCCCCAGCCGTTTGACCGGCAGCGAGGTATTCAGCCCGAAGCCGCCGTCCACCGGCACCACCAGCCCCAGACTTTCCCGCTTGTCAGCGCAAGTTACCCAAAGCCTGCACATCACGTCCCCGGTCAGCTCGCAGCGGCACAGGAAATGATAGTAAAGCCCCTGCCTTGTCACCTGCACCTTTCCCACCGGACGGTTTCCGAAATATACGCCGTAATTTTCTTCCAAATGCAACGCCCCCTGCCGCATTCTATGCCGCAGGGGGCTTCATTATGAATCATGTTGCCCGTCCGCCGCCGGGAAGGCCAAAGCTGACGGCAATGGCGTCGTCCACCTGCGCCATCTGGTTTTCGTCCAGATGCCCCATGTGTTCCCGCAGGCGGCGCTTGTCAATGGTTCTGATCTGCTCCAGAAGGATGATGGAATCCTTGCTCAGGCCCACGCTCCCTCCCGCGATGTTGATATGGGTAGGAAGCCGGGCTTTCCCCGTCTGGCTGGTGATGGCCGCCGCAATGACCGTGGGGGAATGGCGGTTTCCGGTGTCGTTCTGCACGATCAGAACAGGCCGGGTCCCTCCCTGCTCGCTGCCCACGACCGGCGACAGGTCGGCATAGAATATGTCGCCCCGTTTGACTGATGGTTCCGTCATAGTGTTCACTCTCCGTGCATCAATACCCACGCTACCGGATGAATCCATATGTAACGCGGTAATCCTATTCTCCCACGCCATGACCGGATTTATACGAGTTTTTAATAAAACGCTTAAAAGCGTTTTATTAGGCCGCAGGATTG
>OKSU01000080.1_pt1 | contig 40001 bp, 35 predicted proteins | sample 1606441 | NCBI WGS metagenome assembly OKSU01 (sample SAMEA3879600, study PRJEB24766) | human gut metagenome | biome: human-associated habitat; feature: feces | place: USA | collected 1985/1987 | reverse complement strand
CCCATAATTATCATAAATAATATAATATATTGTATTATAAAAAAAGTCAACCGCAAGTTATAGCGGTTGACGTAATTTTAAGGCATAATCGTCAAATTATTTTGTTTACGATTTCGTCGCGGTACTTCGTGACGGCGGCGTCGGTCAGGTTTCTTTCCGACTTTTCGACGGTGAGTTCGGTTTTGTAAACAATGTCGGCGGGACTGCCTGATAGCACGAATACTTTATCGCCCATTAAAAGCGCGTCGTAAACGTCGTGCGTCACGAGGACGACGGTGCGCCCGTCGCGCCCCCAAAGTTCCAGAAACTTTTTTATCAGTCGGGTTTTCAGCGACACGTCAAGCCCCTTGAAAGGTTCGTCCAGAAGCATGACTTCGGACGGGTACAAAAACGCCCGTGCCATCTGCACGCGTTGCGCCTGACCACCCGAAATTTCCGTCGGCAACCTTTTCAGAACGTCGGAGATTTCCAGAAGTTTTGCCATGTCGTAAATTGCATTTTTTCGCGCGGTTTTGTCGGGAATTGCGTTTTTTAAGACAAAATCAAGGTTTTTTTCAACCGAAATTGTTTTTACAAGCCTGTCGTTTTGAAAAATGTACGACACGTTTTTTGGCATATTTTCAATCTCGCCGTCAAAACCTGAAAGCCCCGTAAGAGCGTTTAACAGCGTGGTTTTCCCGACGCCGCTCGCGCCAAGCACAACGTTGATTTTGCCGCCGGAAAATTCGGCGTTGAAATTCTTATAAATTTCCTTATCGGGATACGAAAACGAAAAGTTTTTGAAAATAATATCTTTCATCTTGTTTTCTCCCAGATTTTTTTGAATATGGACACGACCGCCTCAAGCACGAACGCGAACACGATCGCGACAAGCGTCCAGGCAAGCAGATACGCAACGTCGAAACTTGCGTTTGCCGTATAAATTTTGCTGCCGATACTTTTCGGGACAAAGGTCAGAATTTCAGCCGCGATAATAACTTTGAACGTGAGCGACAGCGTCGAGCGCGCGTTGTCGAAAAGACTTGGCGCCACCTCCGGCAGATATACGTATTTCACGACGTCGATTTTTTTCACCTTATAAATTTTCGTCATTTCGATAAGGTCTTTGTCGACGCCCGAGAGCGCGCTGTAAATCGCCGTAAACAGTATCGGGAACGCAATCAGGAATCCGACGACGAAAGCAAGCGTTTCATTGCTGTAAAACGCATACAAAATAAGTATGACCGCAACCGTCGGCGCGGCGCGTAAAAACGAAACAACGGGGTTTATCACACGATATACGGGGTTTAAAACCATAGATATTGCCGCAAGTACGAATGCAATCAGAAACGACGCCGCAAAACACCATAGAGTTCGAAGTACGGAAAATCCGACCGCACGCCAGAATCCCGCCTCTCCCCCGAGCGTGAAAAATTCTTTCAGCACGACGTCGGGGGACGGCAGTATAAGCGGCTTGTTTTTGACTTTCGCCACAATCGCCCATATCGCAATCACAAGCGCGAACGCGATGAGCGGATAAAGTATGTCGAAAAATATCTTTTTCGTTTTTTCGTTTTTAAGAAAACTTTTCATTAAAACAAATTGACGGTATCCCAGTTTACGCCGGGCGCAAGGTTTTTAAGAAACGCCAGAATTTCCGCTTTCTTTTCGGCGGTGAGTTTTTCGGCGTTTACGTTGCATTTCGCAATCGAAGGCTTGGGGAACGCCGCCGATTCATAAGCGTTTACTTTCATAAAGTCGTTCACGCTTTGCGGATTGTTTTTCACCCATTCTTTGCTTGCTTTAAGCGCGGCGAAAAGCGCGTCCATAAACGCGGCGTCGGAAGCAAGGCTCGACTTCACGAAAATGCCGGCTTGCGGATAAGTTTCTTTGCCCGAAACTTTTTTGTATTCCGCCTGCAAATCCATTTGCGCGTTGAATCCGAACTTAATTTTGAAAGTCGTTGCCGCGGGCTCGCCCACGACCGCATAATCGACGCTTTTGTTTTCGACGGCTGTTTTTGCCTGCAATCCGTCGCCGGCATATTGGACGTAAACGCTCGTATCGTTCAGATTTTTCACGTCGTCGACGATACTGATATTATTTGCTTTCAGAATATATCTGAAAACAAGCCCGGGTACGCCCTGCTGACCGATACAGGCGATTTTCTTGCCTTTAATATCGTTTATTGTCAAAGTTGTTGCCGTTTCGCTTTTTCCGACAAGATAAAGACTGCCGTCAACCGCGACGCTTACGAGTTTGTAATCCGCACCCTTGTTTATAAGGGTTGCGCCAGCATTCACAGGCATAATCACAAGGTCGGAAAGCCCTGCCTGCATCTCTTTTGCGATATTACTCGGATTTACGATTTTATAGTTTACGTTTTTGCCCGAAATCGACTTATTGTCCGTGATAAGCCTTGCGATTGCAAGCGCGGGAGTGCCTTCGGGTGCCGCAAACGTCAACGTTACATCGTTTCCGTTGCCTTTCTTGTTGTCTTTATTGCAAGCGGTCAGAAGCCCGATTGACAAAACAAGCGCGACAAGCAACATTACTGCCGTAAGTTTCTTTTTCATTTTTTTGCTCCTTTTTGGTTTAATTTATATCAACGCTCGTGAGCGCGGATTTTACGAAAACGTTTTTGATTTTGCCGAGTTTCCCGGTGAGCGCAGATATTTCCTCGACACTGCCTTTGACGACAACGGAAATTGCCGAAAAACCGCTTTCGCGGTCGGGAAGCCCCATTCGACCGAGTATGATTTCGGAATTTTCCGACAAAACTTTCTGCACTTCGGGAACGACGTCCCTTTCTTCGACGACGATGCCCACAACGCCCAGTCTTTTCATATTTTCTCCTTAAAAAAATCGGCATGCCGAAAAGCAAGCCGATAATAAACGTATTATGCTTAAAACTTACTCTCCGACAAATCATCGATTTGGTTTTATTATGGTTATATTATATCCTATTTATTAAAGTTTGTCAATAATTTCACATACGGCACACACCGTCTGCTTTTGCCGCGTCGAAAACAGCCTTGGACACCGCAACTTTTACTCTTTTGTCAAAAGGTTTCGGAAGAATATTGTCAGCGTTAAGTTCGTCGTCGGAAATAACGCCTGCGATTGCTTTGGCTGCGGCGATTTTCATATTTTTCGTGATTTTTCGCGCTTTTGCGTCAAGTGCGCCGCGGAAAATTCCCGGGAATGCCAAGACGTTATTGACCTGATTCGGGAAGTCGCTGCGCCCTGTGCCGACAACCTTTGCGCCCGCCTGTTTCGCGACGTCGGGCAAGATTTCAGGCGTCGGGTTTGCCATGGCGAAGATAATCGCGTCTTTGTTCATGGATTTCACCATATCCGTCGTCAATAAATTGCCTTTCGACACGCCGATGAACACGTCCGCGCCTTTTACGGCATCCGAAAGATTTCCGCGAACGTCTTCCTTATTAAAAGTTTCCGCAAGTTCTTTCTTGTGCCATTCCATATTATCGCGCGAGGGATAAAGTATGCCGTATTCGTCACAAAGCATGATATTTTTTGCGCCGAAGTCCCTCAAAAGCCAGGTTATCGCAGTGCCGGCGGCTCCCGGACCGTTCACGACGATTTTCACGTTTTTTATGTCTTTTTTCACGATTTTCAAGGCGTTTATAAGCCCCGCAAGGACGATTATCGCCGTGCCGTGCTGATCGTCGTGGAATACGGGAATATCAAGTTCATCGTTAAGGCGTCTTTCGATTTCAAAGCAACGGGGACTTGCAATGTCTTCAAGGTTTATGCCGCCGAAACTTATCGAAAGGTTTTTCACGATATTTACGATTTCGTCGGAATTTTGCGTGTCAAGACAAATCGGAAACGCGTCGACGTCGCCGAATTCCTTAAACAGTACGCATTTCCCTTCCATAACGGGCATTGCCGAAAGACCGCCAAGGTTTCCAAGCCCCAGAATCGCGCTGCCGTCCGACACGACCGCGACAAGATTCCCGCGTCGCGTATAAACGTATGAGTTTTCGGGATTTTTTGAAATTTCAAGCGTAGGCGCGGCGACTCCCGGCGTATATGCCGTTGCAAGACTTTCGGCGTCACCGACTTTCACCCTTGAAATAACTTCGATTTTTCCTTTGAGTTCCTCGTGCAGTTTCAATGATTTCTGATTGTAGTCCATATTACACCTCAAGTCGTATAATATCATTTTTAGTATTAAAATGCAATTTCTTGCGGTATAATAATTGACTTTTGTCGAATGTATGTATTATACTTTTACTCATTAAATCATTAAACAGGAAGATGTTATGAAACAAATCTTATCGTCAGCGTTCAACGCAAACGCCGCGGTGCTTTACGTCATAGCGGCGGTGGTAATTTTATACGTACTCGCGCAATCGATATTCTTCCTTGTCCGCGCCATTAAACAATCGAAAAAAATCGGCATGGACAAAGGCGTTATCAGACGCACTGCACGTCGTGCCGCGATATTTTCAATCGCACCTGCAATAAGCATTTTCATCGGCGTGGCGGCTCTCGCGCCGAAACTCGGGATTCCTTTGCCCTGGCTTCGTCTGTCGGTAATCGGAAGTCTTGTGTACGAAACGTCGGCTGCCGAAATCGGTGCAAAGTCGATGAATCTTCCGTGGGACAGTTTTTCCGCGTCGACAATCACCGCAGAACAGTTCGTAACAATCGCAATGATAATGAGTATCGGTTGTCTTCTTCCGCTCATACTCGTTGCCTTTTTCACGAAAAAGTATTCGTCGGGAATGCTTAAAATGGAAAAGAAAGACAAAAAATGGGGCGAAATCCTTTCAACCGCAATGTTTATGGGCGTCGTAAGCTGCTTTTTCGCAACGAACTTCACAAAAGTTACAAGCGGGCTCGAAGGCTGGATTCCCGTTTTCATTATTCTGATTTCCGCGGCGGTAATGCTCATATTCGGCGCAGTTCAGAAACTCACGAAGTGGCGTTGGATCAACGACTACGCCCTGCCGGTTTCGATGATTGTGGGTATGGTTTGCTCTGTCCCCATCTACAACGCCATAGTTTAAGAGGTGCATTATGAAAAACATTTCAAGAAAAAATAAATCGTATTCCGAAAACACTCACTTTTATGGCAGAATTTGGAGCATAGTGTCCGTTGTTATGATGATGGTATTCCCCATTGTCGCTGGGATAGTGTTTGACGCGTGGCCGACGGCTTCGGCAGTCGGTATCGGCATTATGGGTATCCTTATTTACTGGGCTGCCGGCGCGGTGGAGTTTATCAGTTACACCCCGCTTCTCGGCGCGACCAGCATTTATCTCGGTTTTGTTACGGGCAACCTTTCCAACCTAAAAGTGCCCTGCGCGCTGTCCTGCATCGACGCGGAAAACGCAAAATCCAATACGGACGAAGGCGACATCATCGCAACGGTTTCGACCGCAGTTTCGTCCATAGTAACGATTCTCGTTATCATTATCGGCGCTATCCTTATCGCGGCGACGCCCCTTGCCGACCTTCTTGCAAAACCCGCGGCGCAAAAAGCGGCGGATTACCTGTTGCCTGCACTCTTCGGCGCGCTTGCCGTCGTGTACGTTTCAAGAAATCCGAAAATTGCTTTCCCGCCGGTTATACTTATGGTCGCGTTATGTATTGCAATTCCGAAAATTGAGAGTATAATAAGTATATTGGTGCCCTTCGTCGCGATCTTCACCGTCGGCGTCGCAAGGATTATGTACAAAAAAGGCTGGCTCGGCAAGAACGAACCCGAAAAAACCGCGGTCGACGTCGAAACGAACAACGTCGCACTTGACACCGAAGACACCGATAAATTTATCGACGAACTTGATAATAAATAATTTTTACAGGTGATATATATGTCAAAAAAAGTATTTATCAACGCAAATTTGTGGGACGGATACGCCGATAGCGTTTTCAAAAAATGCGCTGTCTTCGTTGACGGCGACAAAATCGCAAAAATATCTTACGACGAAAAACCCGACGTTTCGGGATACGAAGTCATCGACCTTAACGGCAAATACGTTACGCCGGGACTTGTCAACCCCCACGTTCACCTTTTCGGCACGGGTATGCCCAGCAAAGTCATTTCGGGCGGCGGCGCACAAAAACTCGTGATGAAAATCGTGAAAACGAAACTCGGCGACAAAATCCTTGACGCCCTAGTAAAAAGCGCGGCAAAACAACAGTTGCTGAGCGGCGTTACGACTCTGCGAGCCGTCGGCGACTTCAAATATTCCGACGTTCGCCTTCGCGATAAAATCAATTCGGGCAAAGTGCAAGGTCCTCGCCTTCAAGTGTCGGGCCCCGCAATCACCGTTCCCGGCGGACACGGCGACGGCACGTTCTCAATGACTTCCGACACCCTTGACGGTCTGCGCGCGCTTGTCAGACAAAACAAGGAACGCGGCGTCGACTTCATTAAAATTTGCGTCACGGGCGGCGTAATCGACGCAAAAGTCAAAGGCGAACCCGGCGAAGTCAAAATGAGCCTTGAACAAACCAAAGCGGTCGTTGACGAGGCGCATAAACTCGGTCTTCGCGTCGCGTCGCATACCGAAAGTTTCAAAGGCGTTGAAATCACGGCGGCGGCAGGCGTCGATACCGTTGAACACGGTGCACCATTAACCCCCGAGATGGCTGCCGAAATGAAGGCGACCAATTCCGCAATGGACGTTACTTATTCCCCCGCGCTCCCCTTAAAAATGCTCGATCCGTCAATTACGCTCCTTGATCCGATTTGCGTGTACAACACCGAAATCGTTGTGAGCAATATGACGAAAGGCGCGAAAAACTGCATCGACGAAGGCATACTTCTCGGCATGGGCACGGACAGTTCCTGCCCGTTCGCAACGCAATACAATATGTGGCGCGAGGTCGTGTTCTTCCAAAAATGCGTCGGCGTGTCGAACGCGTACGCTCTTTCAGTCGCAACGCTGAACAACGCAAAACTTATGGGACTTGATAACGTGTGCGGCACCGTCGAAGAAGGCAAAAGCGCGGATATGATAGTGATGAGCAAAAACCCGCTTGACGACCTTACGGCACTGCGCGATCTGGACAAAGTTATCGTCCGCGGCGAAGTCATCGACAAACCCTTGCCGAAGCGCAACGAAACCATCGAAAAGGAACTCGATGATATTACAAAAAAGATTTAATTTTTGATAAAACATAACAAAAATCCCGCAAAATTTGCGGGATTTTTTGTATGATTTGTTGTTTTTTATTTGAAGTTTATAAGGACGTTTCTGTAAAAGTCAACGCCTTGCGCGAGGGAATCGACGCCGATACGCTCGTTGTAGCCGTGGCACGCGCCGAGTTCCTCAAGACTTACCAAAAACGGGGTGAAACGAAGCGCCGTGCTGCAAATGTCCTGCATATATCTGCAATCCGTGCCGCCCGCGATAAGATAAGGCGCAAGAACGGTATCGCCGTACGTTTTGTTGATCATATCGACGGTGAATTTATAGCCTTCCGACTTCGTATCGGTGCAGGGACTTGCGTCGCGCGTGTTCAGAACCTCGATTTCGATATCGTATTTTTTGGCGACTTTTTCAAGTTTTTTCATGCATTTATCATGCCCTTCCTGCGGCGAGAAACGAAGGTTTGCAAGCACCCATGCCGCGTCGGGGATATTATTGCTTGCGTGGCTGCCTTCCGCCATCGTGAACACCATCGTCGTGGACAAAAACGCCTTGACCTGCGACGAAAGACTGTCGGGCAACACTTTAAGAGCAAGCGGCAAAATATGATATGCGTTTTTTACAAGCGGACGAAGCGCGGGCTTTACCGCTTTTGAAAGATCCTTGAAAAGTTCTTTCAGAATGGGCAATACTTTCACGTCGAAAATGTTGTGCTTTTCATTGTAAAGAATAAATTTTGCAAGGCGCACGAACGGCGTGTTTTTGGGCGGCGCACTGCTGTGTCCGCCTTTGCTTCTGGCGATGAATTTGAAGTCGGCAAAGCCTTTTTCCTGAACGCCGATAACGCCCGCGTTTTTGACAAGGAATTTTTTGAACGGTTCTTTTGAAACCATACCGCCGCCCTCGTCGATGACCAGCACGGGTTTTACGCCCAAAGTTTCGGAAAGATATTTGGCTTCCGCAATCGCACTGCCGCCCGAGTTTTCCTCGTCGTCACCATAGCAGAAATAAATATCCTGTTCGGGCACGAAGCCTTCGTTTATGAGTTCGTTTGCGGCGACCATACTGCCAAAGACCATGCACTTGCAGTCGACCGCGCCGCGCCCCCAGATTTTTCCTTCTTCGATTGCGCCGCTGTAAGGCGGATATTTCCAGCCTTTGGGATCTTCTTCGGGAACGACGTCCTGATGCGCCATAAGTACCAGCGGACGGTCGTGTTTTTTGCCCTCCCACTTGATAATCATTGCGTTGTTGCGGACGTTGTAACGCGGAAGCTTTGAAAATTCAGGCGCGATTTCCCACATTACCGCGTGCAAATCGTCAAAGTGTTTCTGATCGCAACCCGTTACGGTCGGACACTGCAACATACGCGAGAATTGGTTTGCATACAAATCTTTTTTTTCGTACGACATAAGTTTCTCCTTATAAATTTCTCCTTAAAACTTTTTATCTTTGAAGTAATAGATTTCGTCTTTTTCGGATATTTCGCGAAGGACGCGCGCCGGGTTTCCGACAGCGACGACGTTGGACGGAATATCTTTGGTGACGACCGCCCCCGCGCCTATGACCGAGTTGTCGCCGATGGTTACGCCGGGCAATACGTTCACGCCCGCGCCGATCCATACGTTATTTCCGATTTTCACGTCGGCGTTGTATTGAAGACCTTTCAATCGGCACTTCGGGCTCACGGGGTGTCCTGCGGTGATTATCGAAACGTTGGGTCCGATCATTACGTTGTCGCCGATTTCGATTTTCCCGTCGTCGACGAGCGTAAGACAAAAATTACTGTAAAAGTAATCGCCGATGAAAACGTGCTTGCCGCCCCAGTTCGCAAAAAACGGCTGCGTCACGACAGGTTGTTTTCCGATCGCGCCGAAGCATTTCCTAAGATACTCTTCTTCGCGCTTATCGCCGTACTGCAATGCGTTGTAGGCTTTCATCGCGTTGAGATACTCAAACTGTTCGGAAACGATTTCTTCGTCGTTGGGGTCGTAAACCTGCCCCGCAAGCATTTTTTCCTTGTTTGTCATAGTCTTAAATCGAGCCTGTCGACCTTCCTTCTCTGAGGTTTTTATAAAGCGCGCCCGTCTCCTGGAAGTCAAGTTTTTTCTCGGAATCGGGACCGATCTGGTAATTGCCCTCCTTATAACTGTAAACGTACAGCGGATAACGGATGTAAGGTTTCAGCATGGAGCCGAAAACTTTCCAGGCGGGAATGGTGTCAAGAACATTATCCGTAAGTTCGACGCGATGCCTTGAATAACCGGCGTTTTCAAAATTGCGTATAATGCCGTCTGAAACGGGCGAGGTCATGCCGAGAACAACGATGCCGAGATGCACGTATTCCTGATTGTTGATCGTATGCCTTACGTCCTTATATTGATCGTTCAACAGAACGTTTGCAATAATTTTCGAGCCTTCCTGCGATATCAGGGTATCGAGCGCGTCTCCCAAGCCCGTGGGAGGAATCAATCCGCTTCCGGTTGTTGCAAATTCATCGATATTGATCCAGTTGTAAATATCAAGGAAGCCTTCGACGTTGATAAAGTGATCCTTGTATCCCGTTTTTTTCATATCTTCCCACGTCGAGCCTTCGGGATAACCGATTACTTTGCCGCTTTCGTCTTTTCTGTTTTTATCCCTATCAAAATCCGTCGTTACGCTAATCGGCATAAGCGCGCTGTGCGTGAATACGGTATTTTTCAGCGTAACGTTTGCAGGGAGTCTTCCGTACGTCGAGGTGTTGCCCGCCATCGGGATAAACAACGAGTTCGCCGACGAGTTTCTGAAAATACAGCCTTCGATATTGACGTCCGCGCCGTCGATTTCCATGACGGTTTTTGCGTTTTCGAAGATGCAGTATTTGAACGAGATGTTGTTTATCATTTCGTTGTTTTTCGTTTCGTCGTCGTAATTATCGATTGAGTGCAGAATCCTCACGCATCTTCTGGATTTTTCCCATTGTAGAAGCCCGTTCTTTGCCTCGGGATCGTTGTATCCCATACGCAAAATCGTGTTTTCGACGTGAACGTTGCTTGTCTTAATTTTCAACAATTCATTGAAATAATCGTTTTTGCGGTCAATCATATCCTGTTCGTTGAAGCATACGATAAAGCCGTTGCCGTACATGCTCGTGCCTTCCTGCATGGTGATTCTGGACGCGTCCGTATTGTTGTCCGCACGAATTTCAAGTTTGCCGCCGGCAGTCGAATCCTTGACGTAAATCGCAACGCTTTCTTTTTTCTCGTGCAACGCCTTTTTCAGTTGCGTTTCGTTGCTAACTGTATAGCCGTCGATGACGTTTAGCACGTAGGTTGCGACAACGGGCATGTTGTCGTACATCGGATATTTTGCCTTTATGGTAATTATTACCTTGTTTTTAAGCCCTTTCTTTTCGGCGGGAATTTCTTTCAGGACAAGTTTGTTGTAACTGCCCTTTTCGTCCGAGAATTTGGCAATGCTTTCGTCGGAAGTCGAAAACTCAAAGTTTTCAAAGTCAACGTCCTTCGGATAGTTGAAGTCCATATTGAACGAATAAAAGAAAGTTTCGGTGCAATCGGCGTTGAAAATCTTGTTGCCGAATACCGTTTCGGCGGCGATACCGCGTTTTGCGTCGGTAGCGTTCAAAGCAAGGTTGATTGCAAAGACCGGCGTAACGACTTTGAGTTCAACCGTGGTACAGGTTTTCTTTGTCGCTCTGTCTTTCGCCACAATTTTGACATCGCCTTCCTTATTAGGCTCAATCATAGCGATATTTCCGACGTTACTTTCTTTGCCGGTTTGGTCATATTGTTTGATATTGACGATGGACGAGCCGGGGACGATATCGTTTGACGAGAATTCCACCTCGGGTACGCCCGATTTTGCGGGATTGCGATAAACGACTTCAAGGTAAATCGGCAGACCGCGTTTGACGATATATTCAACCTCGTCGCCGTTTTTGTTGTAAAGTTTTTGAAGAAGGATATCGTAGTTTTTGAAAACGATATCGTCGTCGCTGAGCGCGTCGACCTTGATTGCCGAAAACGTTTTGCCGTTTACGGTAACCGTGGCGACCGTTGCGTCTTTGTCAAAATTAAGCGTTCCGTCCGATGAAATATTGCCGCCCTCGACTTTTACAGACGTGAAATCGCTCACGTTCATAAAGTTTTTGACGTTGACAGTAGTGTCCGCGGTATAGTAGTAACTTTCACCCTTGAACACGCCGTTATTTACTTTCACTTTGACGGACGTTCCGATGCCGGTGTCGTTTGAAGAAACCGAAATCGTCGTTTCGCCCGCGCCTTTTGCCGTAAGGATACCGTTTTTGTCAACTTCGACGATGCTTTCGTCGGCGGACTTCCAGGTTACCGTTTTGTCGCGTGCGCCGCCGGGCGTGAAAATGGGGTTGATAAGAAGTCTTTCGCCCTTGTCCAAAGAAATCACGTCTTTTTCGGAAAGTTTGCTGCTGCTTCCGTACGGCATAAGTTCGATTTTTGTGACCTTGTCGCCGACGACCTTTACGGAGCACGTTGCAAATTTATTACCTTCTTCCGTCGTAACTTTCACGATGAACGAGCCGTAGCCGTAAACCGTAACGACGCCGTTGTTGTCGATCGTTGCGATGTCGATATGGTTTGTATCGATATGTTCTTTCAGTTCTTTATCGGACAAATCGGCACAGTCCTGACAGGGATCGTCTTTTGCGTAAACGAACGGAATGTCGCTGTGTTGTTCTTCGATTGACCAGGTGAGATTGTGGTTTTTCGCAAGGCGCGGATAAACGGTCGCTTTCAACGTGTCGATCGTGTTGCCGTTGACAAGCGAAAACTCGATATAATTTTCGTTAAGTTCCACCCTGTCGACGGGCAGATATGAATTTTTGGAAATAATGTTTGTGGTGAGAAGTACCGACGCAACGATAATAATCGGGATAAGAATCAGTACTCCGATAAGGACTTTTTTCATTAAGCCTCCAAGGTAATTTGTTTCTTTGATGACTTTGATATTATACCACTTACCTAAAATTAAGTAAAGAAATATACGATATTACTATTTTGCGCGCGAAAAAGATAAAACGTCGGAAAACCCGACGTTTAATACAATTTTGTTGCGAAATATTGAATTTTTTTCAAAATAATCGGATAATTTCACCGTTTTACCTTTAATTTTGTCAAAAAACAAGCGATGAATACCGAAAACTATCTGCCCGTTTCAAAAAAGGATTTATGCTCGATATCGTCAAGCGGGAGCATTTTCGTGTCGAACGTGCCGTCGTCGTAAATTTCGATAATCGTGCCGCCGCGCTGCGTATGACGTTTATCTATGCCCTTATATGCAAGATAATCGACGCTCATACCGTACGTCAGTCGGATGCCCTTATAAGTCAAAGAAAGCGTGTTCAGATGGTCGTGTCCCATAAACATGCCTTTGCAACTTCCGAACTTTACCATTTCGTTGAAAAATTTGCCCTCAACGGTCTTCGGGTATCCGAAATAATTGTCCTTTTCACCGACGAATCCGTGATGATAAATTACGCTCGTGTCGCCGCGATAAAACTTCTCCCACGCTTCCCGAAACTCTTTTGGCGGGATATGGAAAAACGCAAGCGAATTTACTTCTTCGGGTTTTTTGCCGCACTCCGCGCCGATAATTTTAATCGTGTTTTTGTACCATTCGATCTGGTCGTCGTGAATAATATCGAAACCGCTGAAAAAGTTCCAGGTAAGATAGGCGTTGCTGTCGATAAACATAAGCACGGTGTTGAGCGTGCCGTCTTCGTTCAGCACGGGAATATGATAATTTCCGTCGCCCGTCAGACTTTCGTCGCCGTGGGAAAAATAACAATTCTTGCACGATGAATAAAAATCGCCGATCTTTTTCTTGCTTGCCGTCGCCCAGACTTCGCTGTCGTGATTGCCGAAAACCACCGTCCAGGGTTTTCCGAGTTTTTCCATACAAGCGGCAAATTTTTTGCTGGATTTGAGGTTATTGAAACTGCCCTGCAAAAGCCAGGGAATGGGGTACACCATATCGCCCGTAACGATGACGAAATCGGCGTCCGAGGCATTCACGATTTTTTCAACCGCTTGAAGCGCGAGCTCGTCTTTTTTTCTTGTCGAAAACGAGCCGCCGATATGAATATCCGTGAGCTGCAAAATTTTAAGCGGCACACCTTTTTTCTTCGTAATATTAGTAATTCCGTTGATATTTTCGATTTTTGCGTTCATTTTCGTTCAATTTTTGTCATTTTCGGATTCGTCGTTTTCAACGGTGCCGAACGCGCTTCCGAACTCTTCGTCAATCTTTTCGTCGCTTACTTCGACCACGTTTCCTTCATCGTCCAGAACCTGCGGAACAACGACGTCTTTTTCATCGACTTTGCCATAAAGTTCGGCGACAAGCGCTTCTCTTTCCGCGGTTTCTTCGTCGTTCAGTGAGACGCCTTTCTTCCTTGCGTCGATGAAATATCTTATTCTTGCAAGTTTCTTGTTGTCAACCTTATACTTGAACGACGCGTAAAGCGCGATAGCGATAAGCACGGCAACCGTGATACCCATAACGAGCCTTATTGCAAGCAACGCAGTGTCCGACTGCTGAATATAAACCGTCGTGTCGCCGGTGTTGTTTTCCTTATATCCGCACCAGCCGAGAATCCAGCCGACCAAGCCGACCGCAAGAGCGCCGCCGACCTTTCTTGCAAGCGTCATCATGCCGCTGTACGTACCGGTTGAGCGGTCGCCCGTCGCCATTTCGCCGACGTCGACGGTATCGGGGAATATAATCCACGGCATCATCTGCGCGCCGCCAAAGCCCAAGCCCATAATAAGTGCAACGATGGGGATAAGAATCGGAGGCGTCCAGGACGGCTCCATAATCGCAAACATTATGCCCCCGAAAATGTAAAACGGCAGCCCCATGCGGAATGCAAACTGTTTGCTCTTCTTGTCCATCATTTTGCGAGCCAGCGGGAACATTACGACAGCCGCAACCATAAGCGGCGCGATAATGAACATCGACGAAATATCCATTCCGAAAAGTTTCTCGCCGTGCCACACGTCTGTTGCGTAAAATACCGCAAGCGCGCTTATCATATCCATACAGGCAAACGCCGAAACGTACATCACGATATGCCAGCGATACGACCTGTTTTTATAAGGTTTTGCGTAGCTTTTTACAAATTGTTTTGCATTGAATTTTTCAACCGCCGTCGTGGGTTTGATACGCTCTTTTACGAAAATCGAGCAAATTATAAGCCCACCGCCGAAAAGCGTGCCGAAAATAATCGAGATCGAAAGCCAGAATTCCGTCGTATTGATGTGCGGCATGAACAGCCAGCCGTCTGCGGAAATCAAAGATTCGATAAACAAAAGCGGCAATACGTACGCAAGCCCCGAAGCCGCGGCGGTAAAGATAAGTTTCACCGTGTTGGCGTTGTTTCTTTCACGGAAGGACGGGGATATGTCGCTTGACATCGAACAGTACGGAACCTGCGACAACGTCGAACAAGTGTTCCATAATAAATACATTATCAGCATATACGCGATAAATCCGTTTGTCGAAACGCCCCATTCTTTCACGGGCATAAACAGCAGGAATATCGACACGATAATCGAAATGCCGCCCGCAAACATATACGGCTTGCGTCTGCCCCATCTGCCGCGCGTGTTGTCGCTGATAAAGCCCATCACGGGGTCGGTAACGGCGTCCCACAACTTCGCAATCATAAATATAGTCGTCGCGATTTTCATCGGGATGCCCATCGTCGTCATGTATTTGACAAGAATACACGACATCAGCGCAACGCCGCCGCCGTCCATAAGACCGCCTATGCCGTAACAAATTTTCTCTTTAAGCGGCACTCTGTCTTCGGGCACGATATAGTTCGCGTCGCCTGGGACAGCCACCTGTTTTTCCTTCTTCTTCACGTTGTACCTCATACAAAAAGATATATTAATAATATCATATCATTTGTTTTGACACAAGCAACAAAAACCTACTTGCCGATTTATCTTTTGTAAAATTTCCGCAAAGTTTCAAAAATCAAACAAAAAACCGCCCTTTCGGACGGTATCGGTTAATGGGTTTCGGAAAGATGTTTCAGAATTTCGACGATTATTCCGTTTTTAACGTATTCGTTGATAAGTCCCGCGCAAAATCTTTCGCCACGGAAAATTGCCGTAAGACAAGTGCCCGCTTCCTTTTTCGACATTGTGCCGATATCTTCCGCAAGTTTCTTTTCGTTGTACCAGCCGCGTTCGTTCATCGTGCGGTCATATTCAATATCAACCAAATCGGAATTGAAAAAAATCCTTTGGAAATCGCTTATCTCACGCGGGTATTCGGCATACAATTTTATCTCGTTATTGGCGTTTTCCGTCGAATTTTCAAGCGTTTTACGATATTCTTCAAAAATTTTCGTATATTTTATAAAATCCGATTTTTCAAAATTCAACTTATGATCGTTCATCATATTTTCCCCCTACGACTTTATTATTGTTATTATAAACTCTTTTCCCTGCTTTCGCAATGAAAAATATAATATTGTTTGTAAAACAAAAGACAACATGACTCGCCAACAGCGATTGTTACCGAAGGTCAATCGCGTGCAGTGTGACCTTGGTCACAGGTTGCGCAAACATTGCGCAAAGGCGATGTAATCGCCATTCGAGTCCGTTGTATAAAAAAAAGACAACAGGGGCTGCTCTACATAGTGAAGTATAAAAATAAACAGCGCAGCGACACAAAGTGTCTGCTACGATATACACGGTGCATAACGCAAGCGGTTGCAAGCAACCGCCGAACGCCGAAAACAAGTTTTCGGGCTCTCGCCCGTAAGTTGTTTTTACCAAAATAAAAGCCCATCATGATTGATGGGCTTTTATTTTGGTGGAGACAACAGGACTCGAACCTGTGACCCCTCGCATGTGAAGCGAATGCTCTACCAGCTGAGCCATGCCTCCAAGTGAAGAATATTTTACCATATCAATTAAAATTTGTAAAACGATTTATGTAATTATGCTTGCATTTTTTTTGAGTATTTATTATAATGCTATTTGTAAATCGCCCGTGGGGGTATGGCTCAGTTGGTAGAGCGATGCGTTCGCAACGCATAGGTCACGAGTTCGAATCTCGTTATCTCCACCATCAAGACACACGCAAAAGGAGCGTATAAAACTCCTTCGCGTGTGTCTTTTTCTATGCAAAACAGGGGTAAATTGCCGTTTTTATGGCAGTTTACCCTTTTTGTTGTTTCTTCGCGTATCGCCGTAGGGATTTGTTCTATTCTCGCCTTGGGAAATCGCAATTCCTTAACGATTGCACAAAAAGGATTTTTGCACGATAAGGAGCGTATGATTTCTTCTAACTTAATCAACGAAAAAAAAACAATTTAAATTGCATTTAAGCAACAGAGGCGTTATAATGCTATAGTGCGAGGTATAAATGGAAGTACTATATTTGAGAGATAGAGATAAAAGCCTTTTTACGCGTTATGAGAATGCATTGTCGGATGGTGCTTGTTATGCCGATGTTTGGAATTCTATTTGGATTAGAAGTGTGTCCGATATATCCGACAATTATGATAAACGTGTCTATGCGGAATATCCATTGTTGGATCAACTTGTAGCAAAAAGAATTAAAGCATATCTTGACGTTGAAAACGGGGAATATTTATCGGAGGAATTTTCAACCGAGCGTTTGAAATTCAAAAGATTTGATGCCTTTGCAAAAAATGCAATTATCGATATTGCAAATAATGACGATTCGTTTAAGTTTTTCAATCAAACAGGCTTGTCAAACGACGCTATATTTGAAAGTGCCACAAAGGAACTAAACTATTACGCAATATGGAAAAATGATAGTATAATCGGCGTAATCGTCGTAAACACCATTGAACTTGCCGATTCGTGGACAATTGCATACTATATCGTCCCATCCGCTCGCAATAACGGATATGCAAAAGAGGCTCTTTATGGCATAATCGATATGATTCGAAGACATAAAATATTTGATTTGCAGCAAACAGGCTTAGATGATGTTTTCATAAAAGTATTCAATTGCAAGTGCCTTAAGGCGTTTAAGATTGATTGCAATAATGTTGCGTCCATTAAATTGTTGGAATCCGTCGGTTTTTCCCTTGAAGAAAATATAGGCAACAAGAAAGTATATAAATTTATTATCTAATCATTTACAAATCGATATTGAGAGTTATCCATAAATTGCAATGCATCTTTGTCGCATTTTGATGAAGTATTCAAACACGGTGGATTGCGCGCTCTCAAGTATGGCGGTGATTTCGGGATAACTCAATCCGTTTTGCCTGCATTCGAGCGCAATTCTCATATTATCCGTTAGATTGAGACTTTCAACGATTGAATCATAATGCTTACGCAACCTGTGACCAAGGTCACACTGCACGCGATTGACCTTCGGTAACAATCGCTGTTGACGAGTCCTTACGTACTTTTTTTTTGAAATTCCTTGCTCAAATAAAATAACAATAAATATTGTCGTTAAAATAAGCGTTTTTGTAATGATGCGCGTAATAGTTCTTACCGGCAAGTTTGAAACCGCATTTTTCAAGAACTTTGTTTGCCGCGACGTTGTTTTCGTCGACGTAGACTTCGATACACTTTATATCAAGCGCGACTTTTTCATATACATAGTGTCTTATCGTATCATCAAGGAAGTATAACTCTTTTTTTATCGCTTTGTTAACAATCGCTTTTGACGCTTCGGTCGCATACCCTTTTCCCCTGAATTTATCGAATATAAAAACTTCCAATACGTTTTTTACTTTGCAGATACAATCGTCCAGATCGATCGTACCGATAAGTTCGTTTGAGTCTTTCAAAAATATTGAGAATTTTAGTTTTGAACTGTAACCGACGCCACCCGGTAATTCATTTACGTTAAAAATATCGATTTTATACAAATCTTTAAATTGATTTAGATTTTTTTTGCAATACTCCCTCATTATGTAATTTGAAGATTCGTCGCACGGTTTTAATAATAGTCTTTCGGTTTCAAAAGCACCGTTAATGTTGATTACCCCGTTGTAAATTTCGTTATATTTAGTTTTTAGTTCTTTGAACGTATTATTAATGTTTTCAAAAAAAGCAAATTCTTCTTTTGTTAAATCGTTCCGTTCAATATTTTTATATATATCATCAAAAAGGAAAGCACTGGCAATAGAATTCCATAAATATATGCGTGCTTCGTCGCCGAGCGAGAATAAATATTTGAAAATTTTCAGATTTTTGTCATATTCCTCGAATTCTTCTTTATCGTCAGGGTAAAAATGAAATTTACTTCCGAATTTTTCTTCGGCAATTTTACCGTATTTTACTCTTAATCTTTCATCAAAAAAATAATCAGTAATCATAATTTATCTCCTTAATTTTTTCTATTTTACATAATATATCATCGAATGTACCGAATTCGTCGCATAAAAAAGGACGGCGATGAAGCCGTCCTTGTGTGGTAAACATTTTAGTCTTTGATGAACGCCGAGAAGGCAAGGTGCGCCGAATAAATGTCCGCTTTGCTTATGAGCTCGTAAGGCGCGTGCATCGAAAGCACGGGCACGCCGACGTCGACGGTTTCGATATTGTTTTTGGCGATGTATTTCGCAACGGTTCCGCCACCGCCGAGGTCGACTCTTCCGAGTTCCGCGGTTTGCCAGATTACGCCGTTTTCGTTGAAAAGTTTTCGGACGTATCCTACGAATTCGCAAGAAGCGTCGTTGCTGCCCGATTTGCCGCGTGCGCCGGTGAACTTGCACATTGCGACGCCCTTATTCACGAAACTTGCGTTGTTGTCTTCAAAGCAGGACGCGAAGTCGGGATCGAAGCCTGCGGTGACGTCCGCCGAAAGGCAAAGCGAGTTTTCGCGAAGTACCGACGGCAATACGCCGAAGTTTTTGGCGATTTCGTCCAGAATATCGGTGATAATCACGCACTGCATTCCCGACGTGCCTTCCGAGCCGATTTCTTCCTTGTCGGCAAGGATCGTCATAACCGTTCTGTCGGTTGCGGTGTCGAGGGTTGCGGTGATTTCGGGATAAGCGCAAACTCTGTCGTCGTGACCGTATCCCGCGACGAACGCCCTGTCGAAACCGACGTCGCGAGCCTTCAAAGCAGGCACGACTTCGAGTTCCGCAGACAAAAAGTCTTCTTCGCTCATTCCGTACTCTTTCATAAGGATTGAAAGCACGTTTTTCTTTACGGCGTCTTTGTCTTCGCCGGAAAGGGATAAGCCGCCGACAACAAGATTCATATTTTCCGCGTCAAAGCCTTCGCCGATTGTCTTTTTGACCTGCTCCTGCGAAAGGTGCGGCAGAAGGTCGGTGATATAAAACACGGGATCCGTATCCTTTTCGCCGATTTTAATGTTGATTTTCGTACCGTCCGCTTTCACTACGACGCCGTGCAACGCAAGAGGAATCGTGAGCCATTGATACTTTTTGATGCCGCCGTAATAATGCGTTTTCAAAAAGGCAAGTTCGCTCTTTTCGTAAAGGGGGACCTGTTTGAGGTCAAGACGGGGGCTGTCGACGTGCGCGACGAGAATTCTCACGCCCTCTTTGATTTTTTCCGCGCTGCCCGCTTTCACGATGAACAACGCTTTGCCGCGGTTATTGAAATAAAGTTTGTCGTGCGGATTGATTTTGTCGCCGAGTTTATATTCCTTATAACCCGCTTTTTCCAGCATTTCGACGGTATATTCGACGGTTTCCCTTTCGGTCTTGCCATTGTCGAGAAAACGTTTGTAGCCCTCGGAATAATCGAAAATCGCCTTTAATGTATTTTCGTCAGCCGATTTATAAATATTTTTTCTTTCGTATGTGGAAAACATAAAAACGCTCCTAAAAAAATGATTATTTATATTTTATCACAATAAATATTCAAAGTAAATCAAATTAAAAGTCAATTATCGACAAGGCTTTACGACTTTACAAAAACTTTACGTTTTCGTTACCGAAACATACTTTTTTCTTTTTCCCACATTGCCTACAATGAAGGCGTAATCAATAAAAAGGAGCTAATTTATGAAAAAGAAAATGAAAATCGTATTGATAATATCGTGCTTGCTTATGACGGCAACGCTTCTGACGTGCCTGTGTGCATGCAATAAAACAGGCAAATTCGACGAAAATAAAAATATCAGCGTCGTAACGCGCACCGACGGCAGCGGCACAAAGTCGGCAATTATGGAGTTTCTGGGACTTAAAGGCAAAAAGGACGTATCGGGCGCAATCGTATTAAGTTCGACCGACGCAATCATGGCGGAAGTCAAAGGCAATCCCCTTGCAATAGGATACGACAGCCTCGGATTCGTTACCGACGACGTCAAAAAAATCAAAGTCGACGGCGTTGCGCCGACGGTCGAAAACATCAAATCGGGCGCATATCGCCTTGCCCGTCCTCTTAACGTCGTTTACAAAGAAGAAAACGTACAAAACGGACTTAACAAAGCGTTCTTCGACTTCCTTAAAAGCAGCGACGCTGAGAAAATTATCGCAAACGAAGGCTACGTAGTATCTCACGACGACACCGCCGCATATCAGATTCAACAAGGTCTGTCGGGCACGATTAACATTACGGGCAGCACTTCTCTTACCCCGCTTATGGAAAAACTTGCGAAAAAGTTTGAACAGATTCAGGGCGGCGTAAGCATCAATGTCGGCGGCACCGGTTCAAGCCAGGGCTATAACGACGCGAAGAACGGAGTTGTCGATTTCGGTATGATTTCGGAAGTCTTCAAGCCCGCAAAAGCCGAAGGTTGCACGTATTACGAAGTCTGCATGGACGGCATCGCAATCATCGTAAACAAAGCAAACCCCATTGAAAACGTATCGCTTGCAACGCTTAAAAACATTTACGACGTCGACGCCGGCGAAAATGCGGTGAAAACCTGGAAACAAACGTCCGCAAACTGATATGGGCAGATTTTTTAAATTCATAAACGCCAGAGAAAAGCTGATGAAAGGGATCTTTTTCCTTTCAGCAGTTTTTTCCGTAGGTGCGCTTATTACGATAACGGTATTCCTTTTCACAAGCGGGATTCCGCTTATTTCGAAAGTCGGGTTTTCAGATTTCATATTCGGGAAAGAATGGGCGCCGCTTGCAGACAATCCGAAGTACGGAATATTTCCGATGATCGTAACAAGCCTGTACGTCACCGCCCTGTCCGTTATCATCGGCGTGACAATCGGATTATTCACTGCAATCGCTCTTTACAAATTCGTGCCGAAAAAACTAGTCGCGCCGATTAAACAAATGGTAAACCTGCTTGCGGGGATTCCGTCGGTCATTTACGGATTGTTCGGCATGACGCTTATAGTCCCGTTTATGCGCGATTACGTGTCGGATAACGGCGTCGGATACGGCATAGCGTCGGCGTCTGTTGTGCTTGCGATAATGATTCTTCCGACTATCGTGAGCGTTGCGTACGACGCGCTTCGAAGCGTTGATACGGCATATTACGAAAACGCCCTTGCGCTCGGCGCGACGAAAGAACAAGCGACCTTCAAGGTTGTCTTACCGGCGGCAAAAAGCGGAATCTTTGCAGGAATCGTATTGTCGATCGGGCGCGCTCTCGGCGAAACGATGGCGGTAATTATGGTTATCGGAGGTAGCCCCGAAATGCCGAAAAGCATTTTCCAGAGTGTGCGTACAATGACCGGCAATATCGCGATGGGCGCAATGGAACTTTCGGGCGACGCGTTGAGCGCGCTTATCGCAACGGGTGTGGTACTCTTTGTTTTCACCTTAATGCTCAATACAAGTTTTTCCCTGCTTAAAGGCGAAAAGCGCGAAAAAAAGCACAAAAAAGTTAAAAAGGCGGTGGAAAAATGAACAAAAGACAAACGATAATCGCCTTTTACAAAGTGCTGAAAATAATCTCGATAATATGCGCGGTCGTGTCCGTTGCGGCACTTATCGCGGTTACGCTTTACATTCTCATAAACGGTGTTTCAAAACTTAATTCCGAATTACTGTTCGGCGATTATTCAAATTCCCCCTCGATACTGCCCGCGCTTGTCGGCACGATTGAAATCATTCTTATCGCGTCGGCAATCTCCATACCTTTGGGCGTAGGCAGCGCGATTTTCCTTGTCGAATATATGCAAAACAAAGGAAAACTCGTGAAGATTATCCGCGTCGCGACCGAAACTCTTGCGGGGATTCCGTCGATTGTTTACGGTTTGTTCGGATATCTTATCTTTGTCGTAACGCTTAAAATGGGATACACCATTCTCGGCGGCGGCATGACGATTGCGATTATGATACTTCCCGTCATCGTCCGCCAGACCGAAGAAAGCCTTATCGCGGTGCCAATGAGTCTCAGAGAAGGCGCGTACGCACTCGGGGCAAGCAAGGTCGCAACGATTTTCAAAGTCGTGCTGCCGTCGGCGTCAAGCGGAATCGTAACGGCAATTATCCTTGCGATCGGACGCGTGATTTCCGAAAGCGCGGTGCTGATTTTAACAATCGGAATGGTGGTCAACAAAATTCCCGAATCGGCGCTCTCGCCCGGCACGAGCCTTGCCCTTGACATATACTACTTTTCAAGTCACGGATATCCCGACGCCGCGGCGGCAACCGCAGTCGTGTTACTGATACTCGTCATCGCAATAAACCTTGTCGCTTCGGGCGCGGGAAGTCTTATCAGAAAGTCCATGGGAGAAGCAAAATGAACAACGAAATCCAAATAAAAAACAAAATAACTGGAAATAACGCTGTTTCAAACGACATCCGCGTGAAAAATTGTAATTTATATTACGGCGACTTCCACGCCTTAAAGGACATAAACGTCGTCATTCCCGAAAAGAACGTGACGGCTTTCATAGGTCCGTCGGGGTGCGGAAAATCGACTTTCCTTAAATGTTTCAACCGAATGAATGACCTTATCGAAGATTGCAAAATCAGCGGCGAGTTCAAAATCGGCAGTCTGAACATTTACGACAAGTCCACTGACGTGAACCTTTTAAGAAAAAACGTCGGTATGGTATTTCAGAAACCCAATCCGTTCCAGATGAGCGTTTACGACAACATCGCGTTTGCGCCCCGCACATTCGGAATAAAGAAGAAAGCGGAACTTGACGAAATCGTGGAAACGTCATTGAGAAAAGCAAGCATCTGGGACGAAGTGAAAGACCGCCTGAAAAAAAGCGCGCTCGGATTAAGCGGCGGACAGCAACAGCGACTTTGCATCGCCCGCGCCCTTGCCGCCTCGCCCGAAATTCTTCTTATGGACGAACCGACGTCCGCGCTCGATCCCATTTCGACCGGAAAAATCGAGGAACTTTGCGAAGAACTCAAAAAGGAACTTACGATAATTATCGTAACGCACAATATGGGACAAGCCACGAGAATTGCCGACAATACTGCGTTTTTCCTGCTTGGAGAACTTGTGGAATACGCCGACACCGAAACGCTTTTCGGCGCGCCACAGGATATTCGCACCGAAAATTACATCACGGGAAGATTCGGTTAATCGATTATACTTGAAAACGTAAAGGAGATAATATATAATGAGTGTAAGAAGCAAATACGAAGCGGAACTTGCTCTGGTTTTCGGAAAACTGACGAAAATGTGTCGCGAAACGGAACTTTCCATTGAAAAATCCGTGCAAGCGTTGAAAACCCGCGACAAAAAATTAGCGCGCGAAGTAATGGATAACGACAAAAACATCGACGCGGCGGAACGGGATATCGAACAGGATTGTTTGAAAATCCTTTTGATGGAACACCCTGTCGCAAGCGATTTTCGCGATATATCCGCTGCGCTCAAAATGATTACCGACCTTGAAAGGATTGCCGATCAGGCGTCGGATATCGCCGAAATATCACTGCATTTTCCGGACGAAAGTTTCATAAAAGAGCCCGAACATATCGAACTTATGTCGAAATACGCGGTATCCATGGTGAAAGACGGCGTGCAAAGTTACATCAACCGCGACGTCAAAGCCGCAAGCGAACTCGACAAACGCGACGATAACATCGACAAACTTTTTGAAACGGTAAAAAACGATTTAATCGCGCTGATAAGACAAAATCCCGACACCGCCGACCAGGCGATACTTTTCATGATGATTGCAAAGTATCTTGAAAGAATCGGCGACCACGCCGTCAATATCGGCGAATGGGCGGAATACGCCGCAACGGGAAAACGATTTTAGGAGATATTATGAACGAAAGAAAACCCGTCGTGTTTTGCGTGGACGACGAAGAATCCATACGCGAAGTTTATTCATACTCGTTGGAAGGAAGTTTCGACGCGCATTGTTTTCAGAACGAAAATGAACTTTTTGCAGCCCTTAAAAACGCAACGCCCGACGTTATTCTTCTGGACGTAATGCTGGAAGGCGCAGACGGTTTTGAAATCCTGAAACGCATAAAATCAACGCCCGCCCTTTCCGACGTCGCCGTCATTATGGTGTCCGCAAAAGGCGCGGAAATCGACAAGGTGAAAGGGCTGAACCTCGGCGCGGACGACTACGTCGCAAAGCCTTTCGGGATTTTGGAAATTATCGCAAGAATCAACGCAAATATCAGAAAAAAAGCAAAAAAAACCGACGTTTTGTCGTATAAGGATATCAGAATTGACGATTCTAAACACGAAGTTTACGTGGCGGACGCACCCGTCGTTCTCACCGTCAAGGAATACGACCTGCTGAAACTGCTTGTTCAAAACCACGAAATCGTCGTACGCAGAAACGATATTCTGGACGCCGTATGGGGAAAGGATTACGGAGAAACCCGCACCCTTGACATTCACGTCGCGGAACTGAGAAAAGCCATAAGCCACGCCGACGCGAAAATCGTAACCGTTCGCGGCGTCGGCTACTCACTTAAATAATATGAAAAAGAAAATTATCGTTACAAACGTTATAATCGTCGTGTTTGCCCTGCTTATTTTGTTTTTGAGCGGCATATCGATCACAAAATCAATCTATAAAAAACAAGCCGAAGAAAGAATAATCGACGTTGCGAATATCTACGCCGAAAATTACACGTCTTCCGACAAGGTCGTGAAAAACGTCCCCAAAGACTACCGCGTTACCGTCGTCGACAAAGCCGGCAAAGTTTTGTCCGACAGCGAAACGGCGGACGTTTCAAACATGGAAAACCACATCGACCGCGAAGAAATCGTCGCCGCCTTGCACGGAAAACCCGTTGCGGTCACCCGCCGCTCGAACACGACGAACAAGGATATGGTGTACTCTGCGGTGAAAGTCGACTTGTCATCGGACGACTACGTATTCGTGCGGGTTTCAACCCCTGTCGACAGCGTGAACCTTTACGCGACAAGCACGATTCTTCCGAACTTTTACGTTCTGATTGCGGCAATTATCGCGGCGGTTATTTTAAGCGTCGTGCTGACGAAAAGCCTTGTGAAGCCTATGGCTGAAATCAAAAACAGCCTTATCGCGTTGAACAACGGCACGTTTACGCCGTCCACGCCGTCCGAAAAAGACCCCGAAATCAACAAAATGCTGTCTGAAATCAACGATATCGGCGAAAAACTTTCCGACACGATAACAACGGTTTCCGAGGACAACAAAAAACTCGATTATATTCTGAACAACGTGTCCGACGGCATCGTCGTTATTACCGCGAACGGAAATATCGAAGTCATGAACGACAACGCAAAACTCGTCTTTGACGTCAAAAACGACGCGATTTCTTCAAACTACACCGTCCTTTCCGCAAACGAAAAGTTTATTTCCGCGGTTTCCGACGCCGTGAACGAGCGCATAAACAAGGTCTTTGAATTCACGACGGCGGCGCACGACGTATATCTCACGTCGATACGTTGTCTGGACGGCGGCATGACGATAATCGTGCTGTCCGATATCACCGCGGTGAAACACGGCGAAGAAATCCGCAGCGAGTTTTTTGCAAACGCCTCGCACGAACTCAAAACCCCGCTTACCGCAATCAAAGGTTTCAACGACGTCATCGGAATGAAGTCGAAAGACGACGATATCAGGACGCTTTCCTCAAAAATCGACAAGGAAGTCAACCGCGTCGTGTCGCTCATCGACGATATGCTCAACCTGTCGAAACTCGAAACCACAAAAACGCCGATTGTCGAGAAAGTCGACCTTGTCGCGGTTGCACACGACGCGGAAGAAAGTATCTCCGCCCTTGCCCGCGACAAAAACGTCAATATCGAAATTTCGGGCGAAGGCACAGTCGAGATTGAAAAAGACCACGCGTACGAACTTGTCAAAAACCTTATGGAAAACGCGGTACGCTACAACGAGGACGGCGGTCACGTGTTCGTTTCCGTTGACGAGAAGTCGGACAAAGTTACGCTCAAAGTGAAAGACGACGGCATCGGCATCGACGAAGAAAATCAATCGAGAATTTTTGAAAGGTTTTACCGCGTGAACAAATCCCGCTCTCGCGAAACCGGCGGTACCGGACTCGGGCTTTCGATTGTGAAACACGTTGCGGAACTGTACGGTGCAAAACTCACCCTGGCGTCGACGCTCGGCGCGGGTACGGAAATCACCGTTTCGTTCAAAAAATAACAAAAATCCGAAAATATAAACGAAAACCACGCAATTTTGCGTGGTTTTTTTTGTTCGTTATTTTGAAAATTAAAGAGTTTTGAAAAACTCGTTCGCGACCTTGTAGCCGATTTCGGGGACGGTGCGGCAAGTGCTGTGATCCGCCCATTTCAATATCGCGATCTTGCTTGATTTTATGTTTTCGTGAAGATACACGGTGTCTTCGAGTTTCACGATGTCGAATTCCCCCGCGACGATATATGCCGGCGTTGTGATTTTATTAAGTTGTTCTTCCGAAAAGTCGGGCTCTTCAATCATAATCCGATAAAGCGGATCGTTGGTTTTTTTGTATTTCCTTTTCGCCCACGTCGTGAAGTACGAGCGCATGCCCGCGGGACGAGAATTTGCGCCGAACGCGACAAAGCCTTTTAAGAGCGTCGGATAATCAATCGACATCTGAATTGCGATTATACCACCGTCGCTGTGTCCGATAACAAGCGGTTTTTCAATGTTCAGCGCGTCGATAAACGCCTTGTAGTCGCTTGCCATAAGTTTGTACGACAGTTCGTCCGAAGTGCCGCTTTTGCCCTGATTGCGACTGTCCGGCGCATACACCCGATAATCGTTTGCGAAATATCGCATAAGTCCCATAAGTTCCTCGTGCGAGCCGCCGTTGCCGTGAATAAGTATCAGCGGCGAGCCTTTGCCCATCACGGCATAATGCATATTTATACCGTTGACCTCGACGTCGTATTCTTCGGGATCGCCCGAAACAGGCGCGGGAACGCCCGATTTTTTAACTTTTATGAGATTGTATTTGCCGCTTTTTACAGTCACTGCGATAAGCCACGACGAAACGCCGATAATCGCAGCGACAAGTATGACCGTGATAATTATTGCCGCCATTTTTCCTTTTCCATATTTTTTCATACAATAATGATACAACAATTTTTCTTATTGTCAAAACGAATGACAAAAAAAGACGGGCATCTGCCCGCCTTTGTCTTGTAAAAAATGACGATTTATACGCGAAGTATCGCTCTGATAATTCCGTTGTCGCCGTCGCAGAATTTTCCGATCCAGTTGCCGTGTCCGTCGGTCTGATGACCAAGCATACCAAGTGAGCCCGAAATAATAAGCAACAATACGACGACGAATAATATCGCGCCAAGCCCGATAAGCTGCCATTTTCTCGGCAAATCGTGAATGACGACCGCCGCAACGTAAAACGGCACGTACCCGATAAGGAAAAGTATGAACGGGAAGCTCGGTTGCCACCAGGGTTTTTCCCAGGTAAGAACGTTGCATTTGTTCAGCAAAATTTCAATGATGACCGCAGCAATGCTTCCGAAAACGATGACGCCGATACGACCGAGAATGGCTTTTACCTTCGTCTTGTATTCTTCGGGCGTAAGTTCCGACTTTTTCTTGTTCGCCTTATAATACATATTGTTCGGATCGTCAAGCCAGTTCTTGTTGGCGTCGAAAAAACCTTGTCCTTCATATCCTTCGGTCGTTTTGAGAAGTTTGCAAGTGAGCATACCAAGAATGAAGAACATAAAGGATATTTCGATATTGTACCCGACAAGGATTTGCAACGCGCTGCCGCCTGCCGCCGTCGTGCCCCATACGGGCTGTCCGGTCGTAGCGTAAACCATTGCGTTCCAGGTTTCGTTGAAAACGTCCCAAAGCCAGAATGCCGCCGCGCCGAATACGACGCTGAAACGTTTTTGCCTGATTTCATTGACTATGAGAAAAAGCCAGATGACGAAAAGCGGCACAATGTACCATTTCAACCCGAAAACGGGATCGCCGGGGCATTGCATTGCCTGTTCAAGCATTTCGGGCGTCGTGGTGTGCGGACGCGATAATGCAAGTGTCAATAACATAATTGTTCCCTCCTATCTGTTATTACAAATTCATTATATCACAAATTATATGGATAAAAACAAAAAGCAGACTTGAAATAAAAAAATACGACAACCCTTGCGGATTGTCGTGAAAACCAAATTAGTTTTTGTACATACGCTTGCGCGCTGCTTCTGCCTTTTTCTTGCGTTTTACGCTGGGCTTTTCGTACGCTTCGCGTTTACGAAGATCGCCGATGATACCGTCACGCGCGCATTTTCTCTTAAAACGGCGGAGAGCGTTATCGATCGATTCATTTTCACCGACTTTAACAGTTGACATCTTTTATTCACCGCCTTTTTTGAGTATTTGTTGCAAGCAACATTATTTATTATATAAATTCATTTCCATTTGTCAAGCGAAAATTACTTTTACGCCATATTCTCCGAAAGTTTTTCGCCGCCCAAGATATGGATATGCAGATGCGGCACGGATTGACAGCCGTCTTCGCCTTTGTTCGACACGATGCGGAAACCGTTTTGAAGCCCGAGTTCGTCGGTCATTTTTCCGAGTTTCAGAAGCATTCTCGAAAGAGTCGCCGCCTGTTTTTCGTTCATTTCGGTGATATCCGCAAAATGTTCCTTCGGGATCATAAGGTAATGGATTTTCGCCTGCGGATTGATGTCCTTGATGATAATCATATCTTCGTCTTCATAAACTTTTGTCGAGGGGATTTCACCCGCGATAATCTTGCAAAATACGCACATACTATTCTCCTTTCGCTTGTTTTTTATAATAATTTTACATTAAACCGTCAAAGATTTGCGCTTTTCCGGTGATTTTTCTGATTTCGTCGGGTTTTGCGGTTTTGTCGTAAAACCTTATGTAATTTTCGCTGTACCCGGCGCAATAGCCGTTTTCGTACTCCTCAAAAAGCACTTCGTGAGTCGCGCCGACGTTCTTTAATAAAAAGTCCTTTTTAAGGTTTTCTTTGATTTCCAGCATTTCTTTCATGCGACCGTCGATTACGGACGAGTCAAGCGGTTTATACTTTTTATAAGAGGCCGTGCCCTTTCTCGGCGAATACGGAAAACAGTGGACGTCCGAAAATCCGACGCTTTTCACAAATTCTTTTGAAACAAAAAATTCCTTATCGGTTTCGGTCGGGAAACCTACGATAACGTCGGTCGTAATGCCCGCAAGCGGAAAATACTCTCTTATGAGCCGCACTCTTTCAAGGTAATCTTTTGTTTTGTAATGGCGGTTCATAGTCCTTAACACTTCGTCACTGCCGGACTGCAATGAAAGATGAAAATGCGGACAAAAGTGTCTTAGCCCTTTCAATGCGTTCAGCAATCCGTCGTCGATAATATTCATTTCAAAACTGCCGAGGCGGATTCGCTTATCGACGTCCGAAAGCGCAAGTATAAGGTCTTTGAGCGACAACCCGATATCCTTTCCGTAGGACGAAATATCAATGCCCGTAAGCACGATTTCTTTTATGTTTTCGGGCACGCTTCTGACTTCTTCCACGACTTTGTCAAGCGCGCGGCTTCTGCTTCTTCCGCGAACGTACGGGATCAGACAATAACTGCAAAAGTTGTTGCAGCCGTCCTGAATTTTGACGTACGCCCTTGTTCTGACGTTTTCGGCAAAGCCCGATTCTTCGTAACTTTTCGGAATATCTTCAACGTTGACGCCGCTTTCGGGAAGTAACGACAGCAAATCTTTTTTCGCAGTGCCGGAAACGTATACGACGCCGTCTTTTTCAAACTGTTTTGCGTTGTTTTCGGACGCGCAACCGCAAATGAGAATTTTTGCGTCGGCGTTTTGTTTTTTCACGCGCGCGACGCACTGACGGGATTTTTTCTCCGCCTCAGCAGTAACCGCGCAGGTGTTTATGACGTAATAATCGGCTTTTTCCAGGTTTTCGGTAACTTCGTAGCCGCGCTCGATAAGTTTATTGATTATCACGTCGCTTTCGTATCGGTTGACTTTGCAGCCGAGCGTGAATACGCAAACTTTCATAAAAGCCCTCCCGTTTTCAGTTGCACGAGAGTCGTCGCGACAACCGATGCCGTTTCCGCGCGCAATATGCGTTTTCCGAGCGATACGGTTTTTATTCCCTTTTCTTTTGCAAGCGATATTTCTTTTTCGGAAAAACCGCCTTCGCTGCCGACGAAATACGATTTAACGTCGGACGGAATTTCATTAACCGACAAATCGCAGTCGCCTTCAAAAAAGATTATTCCGTTTTCGGCGGCGTTTACGGCGTTGTCGAAAGTCGAAAGTTCCACCGTTACTTCGTCCGCCCTGTCGCATTGTTTCAACGCTTCTTTTGCGATTTTATTAAGCCTTTCAAGGTTGACGTCCTTTTCGACAACAAAGTCGCTTGTGAAAAATACAATGCTGCTCACGCCGAGTTCCACCGCCTTTTGCACAATGAAATCGTTTTTGCCGAGTTTGCAACTGCCCTGATATAAGGTGATTTTATTTTTCGGCGTCGCGGGGTTTTCGGCCTTTTCCGACACTTTGACACATAAGCGGTCTTTTTTGATTTCGGTAATAACGCCCAAGTAATCGTATCCGTCGCCGACGTTCACGATGACCGAAAAGCCTTGTTTTTGGCGCAGGACTTTCACGGCGTAGTTAAACTCGTCGCCGGAAATTTCAAAAACGCCGTCGTTAAAATCGTTTAAGTTTGCGTGTAAACGTCTGATTTCCATTATTTTTTGAATTCAAGCGCGTTCCATTCGCCGTCGCGGACGTGTCTGACGAATTTGAAACCGCAGTTTTCATAGGCATTTTTTACTTCGTCCAATCTTGCGTGTATGATGCCCGACAGAATTATCGTGCCGTCGTCTTTCAAAAATCTTCCGATATCCTTTGAAAGCCTTATGAGAATGTCCGCCGTAATGTTTGCAAAAACGACGTCGGCGGGTTCTTTGCTCTTTTCCAGAAGGTCGGCGCGTTCTATTTCACATCGGTCGGCCACGGAATTTAGCCTTGCGTTTTCTTTGGCGGTGTCGATTGCGGTGCTGTCGATGTCGCACATATACGCGCTTTTCGCGTCTGAAAGTATCGACGCGATTCCAAGGATACCGCTGCCCGTCCCGACGTCGATAACGGTTTTGCCGCTCACGTCGATTTCGCCAAGAAGGTCCAGACACATTTTCGTCGTTTCGTGCTCGCCCGTGCCGAACGCCATGCCGGGATTTATCCAAAGGATTTTTTCCTTGTCGGAAATTTTATTGTATTTTATCCATACGGGAACGACGGTAACCGACTTCGTAACGATGGGTTTATAATACTTTTTCCATTCGTTTTTCCAATCTTCGTCGTCAATCGAATTTACAATAATTTCGCCGCTTCCAAGGTTAAACGGGGAATTTTTCTTCAAATTTTCGATTTCTTCGGCGATTTTTTGCAACACTTCGGTTTTTTCTTCTTCGCCGATAATGCCTTTCACAAACACTCTGTCGTCAAGGTTGTTCACAAGATTTTCGTCGATGTAATCCCAGACGATGTCGCTGTCGTAAAGCGCGACGACGTCCTGCTTATCGTAAATCGAAACGCCGCCGCACCCAACCGAAAAGAGAGCGTCGGCAAATAAATCCGCGCCCTCATGGGTTGATACAAGCGTAACTTCATACCATTTCATTTATGTACGCCCCTTTACATTTTGTCCTTGAAAGCAGTCTTTTTCGGATACTGCTTCGGGGTTGAGGTACTATCGAGTTTGTACAACAGGTCGCGTTGTTCCGCGGTGAGTTTTTGCGGGACCTCCACAACGACGTTGACGTACAAATCGCCGTATTCTTTCAGTTTCAGATGTTTGATGCCTTTGTTCCTTATGCGGAAAACGGTGCCGCTTTGCGTGCCGGCGGGGATTTCAAGTTCCGCACTGTCTTTGAGAGTCGGGATTTGTACCCTGCAACCGAGCGCCGCCTGAATCATCGTAATGGGATAATCGAGATACAAATCGGTGCCTTTCCTTACAAAGAATTTATGCGGTTTGACAGTGATGAAAACGACCGCGCTGCCTGCGGGACCACCGTTGTAACCTGCCTCGCCTTCGTTGTAATAAGTCATGCGTTGACCGTCGTCGATACCTGCGGGAACGACAACTTTAAGGGTTTTTTCGGAGGAAATCCTGCCTTTTCCGTTGCATTTCGGGCATTTTTCAACGATAATACGTCCCGTGCCGCCGCAATCCGGGCAAACGGTCTGCGTCGAAAACTGACCAAGCGGAGTACGCTTCACGCTGTTCACGACGCCCGTGCCGTTACATTTCGTACAGGTCTTCGTTACGCCGCCTTTTGCGCCCGTACCTTTGCAGTCGGGGCAATTTTCCGTGCGTTTATATTTGATTTCCTTTTCACAACCGAACGCCGCTTCTTCAAACGTGAGCGTAAGGTTTAAGCGGATATCTTCGCCCTGCACGGCTCGCGTCGATTTTTTGCCGCGGGACGAGCCGAACGGACTGCCGCCTCCCCCGAAGAAACTTGAAAAAATGTCGCCAAGATCGATGTCCATACCATCCATGCCCGAGCCGCCCCAGAAACCGCCGGTGCCGCCCGTGAACGCAGATTGCGGATCTTCCGAGCCGTAAGTGTCGTAAACTTTGCGCTTTTCGGCGTCGGACAAAACCTCGTAAGCGTGATTGATTTCCTTAAATTTTTCTTCGGCTTTTTTCTTTTCGTCGTCGCTTGCGGTGGTGTACATATCGGGATGATATTTTTTCGCAAGTTTTCTGTAAGCCGACTTAATTTCGTCGGCGGTCGCCGTTTTTTCGACGCCCAATACTTTATATAAATCAGTTTGTGCCATAAATTATCTTGTTTTTATAGCCGAAACTCACCCCTTTCGAGGTGAGTACGACTTGTCGTTTTATTGATTAGTCAATGTTGTCGGCATTGCCGTCGTTCGTGCTGTCGGTGTTGTTCGCCGCGCCTTCCGCGCCCGGTTGACCTGCGCCCTGTTGATACAGTTTGCTGAACACGGGATCGGATACTTTGGAAAGTTCTTCGACGATTTTCTGGATTTCCTGTACGTCGTCGGTCTTTTCAAGTTTTTCGCGAGCGTCTTTCACTGCGTCTTCGATTGACTTCTTGTCGGCTTCGTCGACTTTGTCCGCGTTATCTTTCACGAATTTTTCAATGGTGAAGATAAGTTGTTCCGCGCTGTTTTTCGATTCAACGCTTTCCTTACGTTTCTTGTCTTCGTCGGCGTATTTTTCAGCGTCTTTGACAGCCGCGTCAATGTCTTTTTCGGACAGATTGCTGCTTGCGGTAAGGGTAATCGACTGGCTCTTGTTGGTCGCTTTGTCGACTGCGGATACCGATACGATGCCGTTTGCGTCGATATCGAAAGTAACTTCGATCTGCGGTACTCCGCGAGGTGCCGGCGCAATGCCTACAAGCGAGAATCTGCCAAGGGTTTTGTTGTCTTTCGCAAACTCACGTTCGCCCTGCAATACGTGGATTTCAACGCTGGTCTGGTTATCGGTTGCGGTTGAGAAGATCTGCGACTTTTTGGTAGGAATAGTGGTGTTCCTTTCAATAAGTTTCGTGCAGATGCCGCCCAAAGTCTCGATGCCCAGTGACAACGGTGTTACGTCCAGAAGAAGAACGTCTTTCACGTCGCCTGCGAGAACGCCCGCCTGAATTGCCGCGCCGATTGCAACGCATTCGTCGGGGTTGATTCCTTTGTAAGGATCTTTGCCCGTGATTTCTTTAACTTTGTCGATAACGGCAGGGATACGAGTCGAGCCGCCGACAAGGATGACTTTTGCAAGGTCGCTTGCTTTCAGTCCCGCGTCTTTCAAAGCCGCCATCGTGGGGCCAACGGTCTTTTCGACAAGGTCAGCCGTCATTTCGTTGAATTTGGCTTTCGTCAATTCCATATCGATGTGTTTCGGTCCGTTCTGATCAGCGGTGATGAACGGAAGCGAAATGCTGGTTTTGGTAACGCCGGAAAGTTCGATTTTCGCTTTTTCCGCCGCTTCTTTGATACGCTGCATTGCCGCGGGATCTTTGGACAGATCGATGCCGTTGTCTTTCTTGAACTGGTCGACTACGTAGTCCATAATACGTTGGTCGAAGTCGTCGCCGCCGAGGCGGGTGTTGCCGTTTGTCGCAAGGACTTCAAACACGCCGTCGCCGATTTCAAGAATGGATACGTCGAACGTGCCGCCGCCCAAATCGTAAATAAGGATTTTCTGGTTTTTGTTTTCTTCCTTATCAAGACCGTATGCAAGCGCTGCCGCCGTAGGTTCGTTGATGATACGCAAAACTTCAAGTCCTGCGATTTTGCCCGCGTCTTTCGTTGCCTGACGCTGGCTGTCCGAGAAGTATGCAGGGACGGTGATAACAGCTTGCGTTACTTTTTGTCCGAGATATGCTTCCGCGTCCGCTTTAAGTTTCGACAAAATCATTGCCGAGATTTCTTGCGGCGTATATTCTTTGTCGTCGATTTTTACTTTGTAATCGGTGCCCATTTCACGCTTGATGCTACTGACGGTTCTTGCGTGGTTTGCGACAGCCTGACGTTTTGCGATGTTGCCCACAAGACGTTCGCCGTCTTTTGAAAACGCGACAACCGACGGAGTGGTACGACTACCCTCGCTGTTGGGGATAACCGTTGCTTCCTTACCTTCCATAACTGCTACGCACGAGTTGGTCGTGCCAAGGTCAATACCAATAATTTTGCTCATATATACCTCACTGTGCCTTTTTCAAGGCGAAAACTTTTATTTTTTATTTTATTTATAAACACCGTTGCCGGTTATTTATCAATTTCTTTTCCGACTGCGACTTTCGTATATTTCAATACTTTGCCGTTCATCGTGTAGCCCTTTTCGATTTCGTAAATGACTTTTCCGACTTTATCGGGGCTGTCCACCTGCATTATACATTCGTGGAAAGCGGGATCGAAGTCTTTGCCGATTGCGTCGATGGGCGTTACTCCGTACTTTTTAAGGACGTTCATAAGTTGCTCTTTCACAATACCTATGCCGCTTTTCGTTTTTTCGTCCGACACCATTTCTTCGGCGCGGTTGAATGAATCGATTGCGGGAAGGATTTGCAAAATAACTTCGGAAAGCGTCCTGTCACGCACGTCTTTTGCCAAATTCTGATTATTACGACGGAAGTTTTCAAGTTCTGCCATACGCCTTAAAGCAAGGTCTTTGTATTCGCTTGCCTCGCGACGCGCCGTTTCAAGTTCGGTTTCCTTGACTTCTTCGACGGGTTCGGTTTTAGCGTTTTCCGTTTCGGGAACTTCCGTTTCGACCTTCTCGTCTTTCACGTCTTTTTGTTTTTTGTCTTTACTCATTTTTGTCTTTCAGGTCCTTCTGCTCTTTTTTGTTTTCCATAATCTCGCTTAAAGCGTGTCCGACGTATTTAAGCACCGAGATTACTTTTTTATAATCCATACGGTCGGGGCCGATAACGCCAGCGTGTCCGACTTCCTGACCGTTGATTTTATATTTCGCGCTGACGACCGCGCACTTTTCCATGCCGTCCGCTTCATCCTTGCCGATTCTCACCGAAAACTCCATATCGTCGCCGCTTTCGATAAGGTTTGTCAGTCTTTCGGGACTGCCGACAACCGACAAAAACTTTTTCGCGTCGCTCGTATCGCCGATTTCGGGATAATCCAGCATTTTCAGCGCGCCTTCGGTATAAACCTTTCCGGACTCTTCCTTGTCGTACTTTGTAAGTACGTCGATGACTTCTTCGAAAATCGTCCTGAAACCTTCAACTTCTTCTTTGATGATTTTGTCGGGTTTCAGAATTTCTTTTACGGTCTTCCCGGCAAACATTCTGTTGAGAAGCATCGTCGCCGATTGCACGTACGCGCCGATATCGTCGTCGGCTTTGTCGATTTCGATGGTTTTGTCGCGAAGCACGCCGCGGTCGGTGATGATAATGACAAGCGCGGTTTCGTCACCGATGGGGACAAGCTTGATTTCGTTCACCTTCACGTCCTTAAAGTTTTTTACGACGACGACGGACGTATAATTCGTGACGTCGGAAATGACTTTCGCGGTTTTTTCGATAATATCTTCGACGCGGTCCATTCTTTCGCTGAATTTATCTTTAATAAAAGAAATTTCGTTTTTGGAAAGACTTTTTCCGTTCATGACCTTATCGACGTAAAGTTTGTAAGCCTGCGGCAAAGGTACGCGCCCCGCCGATACGTGCGGCTGGACGAGATATCCCATCTCTTCAAGCGAGGCAAGCTCGTTTCTTATCGTGGCGCTTGAAATGTCGGCAAGGTATTTCTCCTTGATTTCGCCGCTCGAAACGGGTTCCGCCGTCGTGATGTATTCGTCAACCACGGCTTGAAGAATCTTCTGTTTTCTTTCGGATAATTCTTTTTTCATAACCCTTTGGCAATCGAGTATGTTTTTTGTTAGCACTCTTTATTCCCGATTGCTAAACCTATTATACACCGATTATATGTATTGTCAATAGGGTTTGTGAAAAATTTTTGAAAAATTTTGAAAAAACTTAAATAAGGTCGGATATTATCGCGTTGGATATATAGAAATAGTCTTTGTTTATAGTAATATTATTATTCGATATTATTAAAAATTCGGCGTTTTTTTGAAGGGCTGCGGCTTTTTCCGTCAAAAAATCGGCGTGAAATTTCTCGTTATATTCATTGAGGTTCATGCCGTATTTCGTGCGAAGCGACAGCATTATCGTTTCTTCTTTTTCGTCGTCAACGGTTAAAACTTCCCTGTTTCTTTCGGGGATAACGCCCTGTTCGACGGAGCGCACGTATTCCGAAACGTCCGCGACGTTTGAAAACCTTATGCCGTTTACGAAAGAATAGGCAGCCGCGCCGAGTCCCAGATACGGCGTGCGGAGCCAGTACGCAAGATTATGCCTGCTTTCGTATCCGTCACGCGCAAAATTGCTGATTTCGTATCTTTCGTATCCGTAACTTTCAAGGCGTCTTAAAACCGCGTCGTAAACGTCGGCGGTAAAATCTTCGTTCAGTTCAAACGCGCCCATGTTTTGAAGTTCGTACAGTACGGTGCCGGGCTCGACTTTCAGCCCGTATGCCGAAACGTGCGTAACGCCCAGGTCATTCAATAAATCGACGGAATGCAAAACCGACGGAATCTGCTCTCCGGGGACACCGATAATAAGGTCTGCGGACACGTTATTAAAATACAATTTTGCGCTTTTAATTGCCTCGATTGCCGTGTTTTTATCGTGAATTCTGCCCAAAAACCTTAAAATATTGTCATCGAACGACTGCACGCCGATTGAAATTCTGTTGACGCCTTCCGCCTTATAAACTTCAAGTTTTTCTTGCATCAAGCTTTCGGGATTGCACTCGACGGTGACTTCCGAAAAATTTGTTTTGAAGTTGTTTTTCACCGCGCGCATTATGCGTGAAAAGTCCTTAGGCGGGAGCAACGACGGCGTTCCTCCACCGAAAAATACCGTCTTCACAACGGCGTTTTCATAGGCTTTTCCCTGCATTTCGATTTCCTTTTCAAGCGCAGAAACGTAACGCGCGACAAATTCGTCACGCGCGTTTATCGACACAAAGTCGCAATATTTACATTTCTTTTTGCAAAACGGAATATGCAGGTATAACGATAAGTCCATATCAGCTGTCGATTTTCAGAATACTCATAAACGCTTCGCTCGGCACGGACACGCTGCCCACCTGACGCATACGTTTTTTGCCTTCCTTTTGTTTTTCCAGAAGTTTCTTCTTTCTTGTGATATCGCCGCCATAGCACTTTGCAAGGACGTCTTTCCTGACGGCTTTGACGGTTTCCCTTGCGATGACTTTGCCTCCTATGCACGCCTGCACGGGAATTTCAAACTGCTGACGGGGAATCGCTTCTTTCAATTTTTCGGCAATCTGACGTCCCCTTGCGTAGGCTCTGTCGCGGTGCACGATTGTCGAAAGCGCGTCGCACATTTCACCGTTCAAAAGCATATCGAGTTTTACAAGGTCGGACTTTTTGTAGCCGATTATTTCATAATCCAGACTTGCGTAGCCGCGCGTGCGCGATTTTAACGCGTCGAAAAAGTCGTAAATAATCTCGTTCAAAGGGATTTCATAAACGAGTTTGCTGCGGCTGCTGTCAAGGTATGCAAGTTCCTTATAAACGCCGCGTTTTTCCTGACAAAGTTCCATAATCGCGCCGACGTATTCGGGCGGGGTGTAGATTTCGGCTTTCACGACGGGTTCTTCCATATACTCGATTCTGTCGGGCGCGGGAAGGTGCGTCGGATTGCTGACGGTCAGTTCTTCCCCGTTCGTGAGTTTCACCTTGTAGTTTACGCTCGGAGCGGTTGTGACAAGGTCAAGGTCGAATTCCCTTTCAAGGCGTTCTTCGATGATTTCCATGTGCAAAAGCCCCAGAAATCCGCAACGATACCCGAATCCGAGCGCCGTCGAAACTTCGGGCTCGAACATCAGACTCGCGTCGTTTAATTGCAGTTTTTCAAGCGCGTCTTTAAGGTCGTTGTATTTGCTGCCGTCTGCGGGATAAATGCCCGCAAAAACCATCGGCGTGATTTTTTTGTAGCCGTGGTAAATATTTTTCGTGGGATTATCGCGAAGGGTGATCGTGTCGCCCACCGCGGTGTCTTTGACGTTTTTGATACTTGCGGCGATATATCCGACCATGCCGGCGTAAAGTTCGTCCACGGGGGTTGCGGCAGGGGTGAAAACGCCCACTTCCGTAACGTCAAAGGTTTTGCCCGTCGACGCCATTTTTATTACGTCGCCCGCTTTGATTCGTCCGTCGCCGACGCGCACCATTGAAATCGCGCCTTTGTAATTGTCGTAAAAACTGTCGAAAATGAGCGCGCGGAACGGCTCGTCCCTGCTCCCTTTCGGACACGGCAAATCGGTTACTATCCTTTCCAAAAGTTCCGGAATGCCGATACCTTCTTTTGCGGAAATAAGCGGCGCGTTGTCCGCCGGAAGTCCGATGACGTCCTCGATTTCGGCTTTGCAACCGTCCGGGTTCGCGCTTTGAAGGTCGATTTTATTTATGACGGGTAAAATTTCAAGGTCGTGATCGAGCGCAAGATATACGTTTGTGAGAGTCTGCGCCTCGATTCCCTGCGTTGCGTCAACGACAAGAAGCGCGCCTTCGCACGCCGCAAGAGAACGCGACACTTCGTACGTAAAGTCAACGTGTCCCGGAGTGTCGATAAGGTTGAGCATGTATTCCTCGCCCTTGTAATTATAAAACATTCTGCAAGTTTGCAGTTTTATGGTAATGCCCCTTTCGCGCTCGATATCCATATTGTCGAGAAGTTGTTCTTCCATATCTCTGTGCGACACGGTATCGGTGCTTTCGATAAGACGGTCGGCGAGAGTGCTCTTGCCGTGGTCGATGTGGGCTATTATGCAAAAATTGCGGATTTTAGAGTTTTCAAATTCCATTAAATACCTCTTAGTCTTACGGTAATTATATAAAAAATCACGCTTTAATGCAAATATTTGCCCGATAAATTTTGCGTTATAATTTACTTTTATAACTATT
>OKSU01000062.1_pt1 | contig 45142 bp, 42 predicted proteins | sample 1606441 | NCBI WGS metagenome assembly OKSU01 (sample SAMEA3879600, study PRJEB24766) | human gut metagenome | biome: human-associated habitat; feature: feces | place: USA | collected 1985/1987 | reverse complement strand
GTCTGGAATTTGCCTTGCCTGTTTGCCATGTTTCTTTCCTCTCAATATGGGATGCTCCAGGGCATCCGCCGGAAAAGGGCGGCGACGGAATCTCCGCCACCGCCCTCGTTCAACAGTTTACGTTGTTTTCTTAACGCTGTCTTCTCTTGCGGTCGTAGACGCAGACAGCAGCCGCGCCGCAGAAGGAGAACATCAGAACGCTGCCCAGAATCATGGCGATCTCACCGCTGCCGGTCTTGGGAACGTTGTCCTTGCCGGAGTTGGACTTCCACTGGGCCTTGTAGGTGACATCCTTGGTCACGGTTTTGGAGACCTTTGGCGCCCAGTCGCTGAAAGTGTAGCCCCTGCGGGTGGGCTTGCCGTCGAACGCGGGGGTGGCGGTGCCGGACAGCAGGTTGTCATAAACCTGATCCTTGAACGCCTTACCCTTTGCGCCGTCGGTGTAGGTCACGGTGTAGAGTTTCTCCCACTTGGCGGTGTAGGTGACATTCTTTGTCACGGTCTTGGAAACCTCAGGATCCCAACCGCCAAACCGATAGCCCTCACGGGTGGGAGTTCCTCCAAAAGCGGGGGTATCGGTGCCGGACAGCAGCTTGCCATGAGCCTGATCGGGAAAGACTTCCTCATCATCCACGCCATCGGTGTAGGTCACGGTGTATTTTTCCTCGTCCTCGTCCGCCTTCCCGTTTCCGTTGGCATCAGTCTTCCAGGTGGCAGCATAGGTGGCGTTTTGGGTCACCTTGTCAGCAATTACAGGAGCCCAGCCGCTGAAAACATAGCCTTCCCGGGCGGGAGTGCCATTAAATGCGGGTGTTCCGGCATTCTCCGGCACCACGGTACTCTGATCCTCAAATATCTCCGCGCTATCTACACCGTCGGTATACGTTACAGAATAGCCAGTTTCCTTCGTCTCAGCATCGTAGCCACAGTAATCGCAGACCTTTTTCACGGATCTGGTATAATGTGTACCGTCCTCTGCCTTTACCCATTCGGTTGCGGTTACCGTGTAAGCATTGTCCTTGTAGCCGTCGGTATACTCCGGATGTAACTCATGGCCGAGCATTTCGCCGTTCTCAAAAACGGGAGTGCTATCAAAGGTGACAACGCTTCTTCCGGTGTTGTTCCCGGGCTTTCCGCCGAAGCCGAACCATCTGCTGCAGGTGACTTTATCGCGGTACACCGGGCCATTGATGGAATTATTTCCGGAAATGTGAATGCGGTACTTATAGTTGCCCATGTTGCTGTCGTTGATATTCAGTACATTCTTGATGGCTGCCTCGGATTTGACAGTGCAATTATTGAAATTCACGGTAATATCACATTTCCCGGCACCGTAGTCCGTGTAGACATTGATCGTTTTTCCGGAAGAATTAAAGGTACAGCCATCAAAGGTCATTTCCGGCGAGCTATATGTCCATACTGCATAATCGCCGTTCGGACAGAAAAAGGTTGTATTTCTGAATGTGGCGGAGGTGTAGCCCCAATAAAAGGTCTTGCCGTTTATTACGCAGTTTTCAACGACGGTCTTATCTGCGCGAATAAAGCCAAGATAATCGGCTGAACCCGATTGCAAGGTCATATTCCGAAATGTGATTGTGCCGGAGCCGTCGAAACTATAATCGCCATTGTATTCCGTCCCAAAATAAGCCGGATCAGGCAACGTTGCACCAATGCCCCATGCGGTTTTATCGGCTCCCTGCCCCACAAATGTGAGGTTTTTTCCTTTTGTATCTGCACCTTTTTTGTAAAGCGTGAATTTCCCTTCCCCAAGTACGATGGTATCACCGCTTGCAGCGGCATTTACCGCCTCCTCCAATGTCGGGTATCCGGTTTCCCCAATCCATGCAACGGAAGGCGCAGCCAAGGGCGCAGCCGCGGGCGCGGCCGCGGGCGCGGCGGTGCCCTTCTCCGGGGACGTGTCTGCACCGTTCTCCGAGGTCGTGTCTGCACCGTTCTCCGAGGACGTGTCTGCACCGTTCTCCGAGGTCGTGTCTGCACCGTTCTTCGAGGGCGTGTCTGCACCGTTCTCCGAGGATACGGTGGTACCATCCTCAGCAAATGCGACGGTGGGCAGCAATCCCGCAAGCATAGTACAGCACAGCAGGATGCTGAGCAGTATAGAAAGCTTACTTCTTGTTCTCATAAAAATACCTCCAAATTGTTTAATCGGTGGTTATCGGAAACCTCCCCAAAGCGCAAAAAACTGAGGGAGGCGCAATATACCAACGCCACTAAGTTAGTGGCGAAGTCAACAAGAGTATTTCTGTAAAAATGAGTCAATCCCCGTGCGGGATGCACTTTTCTGCAAAAAGGCATGCCAAATAAGCGGATCAAAAAAATCCTGAAGCAAACTGCCAAACAGTGCGTCTTTATTCTTGTACCTTGTGTAGATTGCCCGCGTGGTGACACCGGCTTTGTCAGCGATCTTGTGAAGCGAGGCTTTCTGAAAGCCGTAGGTAAGAAACTCCGAGTATGCAGCCTGAACGATCCCGTCCTCCAGGGAGTGATCCCTTTTGGCCATGTTTCCGCCTCACGCTCTGCAATAACATCATTCTTGATAACGGCATGATTATAGCATCACTCCTGCGCTTTGTCAATGCGTATTGCGCACTGCCTCGCAAAATACTCCTTGACAAATCCCGGTTCAGAAAGGAAATGGATATGCTTGGGCAAATCACAGCCCGTGACAATCTGATACTAGTGTTACAAAAAGATTGTTATTGCAGTTATCATGCCTACTTTACCCGTGCCGGTGCTTCGATTCCCATTCTTTCCGGGCCTCCGTATTCGCCATTTGCAGTTTTTTTAATACTATTTCCTGATTAAAATTAAGATTTTAATCAGGAAATAGCATAAGCAGCATTCTGGGAATTCTTATCTGGTCGAATAGATTTTGCAGCCCAATGGAACGGCATTGCTTCCGAGCGAACAGGCGGAGGGAACAGAAATGCTCTCAAGTGCCGTGCCCTGAAATGCCTCCGATGACAGCGTGCGCATACTTTCCGGCAGCGTTACTTCGGATAATGCCGTACAGCCGGAAAATGCGCCAATGCCAATCGTAATTACCCCATCCGGAATTGTGACGGCTTTCAATCCCTGACAGTTGTAAAACAGGTAATTGGAAATCGTCGTTATTCCGGGACTGAATGTGAGTTCACTCAGGCTGCTGCATCCGGAGAAAGCCCATTCGCCGAGATCACTGGCAGACCCCGGTATAGTGATAGACAAAAGCTTTTTGCAGTTGGAAAAGGCCCAGGGACCAATCGCATGGACACTCTCCGGGAGTAGAACAGAGGACAGATTGCTGCAGTTTTCTAATGCGCTTGCGCTTATCTCAGTCAACCCATCCGGGAAAGAAATGCTCTGCAGCCTTGTGCATCCGGAAAAAGCTTTTTCTCCAATTACCAGAATACCGGATGGAAGTGTGACCTTTTTCAGAGACGTATTGGACTGAAACGCGCCATTCCCGATCCTTGTGACCGGGAGATTTTCCAGTTCCTCCGGCAAAATGACTTCCGAAGGTGTCTGACCGGAAATCCCCGTAATTGTTATGCCATCCTCCGCAATCTCGTAAGTGCAGTCAACATTCGACAGCAGCACAGCGGCTGCACTTTCCGCTTCGGTGGCTGCTGGCAGCGTTTCTTCTGCTGTACTGCCGGGAGCGGTGGTTTCTTCCGGCTCTGCTGCGGTTTCCGTCTGCTCCTGCAGCGCTTCGGTCATAGCGGCCGGTTCAGGACTTGCGTGTTTCCTGTTCAGCCAAAGAAGTCCTCCCGCAAGAATACAGATTCCGAGAATTCCGCAGACGACCAGCGGTACGATTGGTTTCCGCTTCGCGGGAGGAATATCGGATTTTGGCGGTTTTTCTTCCGCGGCAGCCCGCTGCGCAATAGGACGGTTGGACTCATGGAGAATATCCTCCGGAAGCGCAAGCTCTTCCAGAATCGCTTTTGTCCATGCCTGTTTGCTGCTGCTGAGGGCTTCCAGAGCATTTCGCATTTCCAACGCGGAGTGATATCTGTCTTCCGGAGCATACGCGCACGCCTTTGCCACAATTTCTTTCAGCTCCCGGCTTCCGTTCTGCGGTTCCGGGAGCTGTTCGCCGGAAAAGCGCCTGTTTAAAGCCTGCTGCTTTTGCGGTGCACTGGGAATCTGCGGCGGGAGCGGCAAAAATGGCATGGTTTTGTTGTTCATCATCCAGTACAGCACCATACCCAGAGAATAAATATCCGCGGCAAGACCATAGCGTTTCCGGTTTGCGACCTCTGGCGCCATATAGTTGTAGGTTCCGGCCATTGTTCCCGTCTGCGTTTTCTCGGATGTTTTGGCGATGCCGAAATCCCCCAATTTGAATGTTCCGTCGGAGGAAACCATAATATTGTCCGGTTTGATATCCCGATGTATTATTTTCACGGACTCGCAGGCAATCAGAGCGCTGCAGATATCGATTCCCAACTGGATGACATCTGTTTCCGCGTAAGAATTCTGGATCACCTGCTTCAGGGGATGCAGCAGTTCCATCCGGAAATAAATATCCCAGCCATAGCCGTTCGGCACGTAGCTCAGATCCTGACACGTAACAATGTTGGGGCATGTATCCAGCTGCCGCATCATTACGTACTCCTGAACCAGCTTTTCCATTTGCTTCTGGTAATGTGCCGTGATGCTCTGCTCCGAGATGGACTTCGCGAGCAGAAGGTCTGCTTCATCCTGACTTCTGGGGATCGAAATTTTTTTGAAGGCAGACCGCTCGAGATTTCCTCCCGGAAGCTCCCTTTGAATTTCAAAGACACCGCCATAGCTGCCCTGACCGAGCTTCCGTACAAGGGTCCATCCCGGCCAGACAGCGTCCAGTTCCGACTGTGTCATGTACACCAATCCTTTCTGTTCTACCCCGCATCGACCCACATTACCGGACGAACGGTGCCGCCGGAGTCCGTAAAGTTTGCACGCTGCAGATTGGGAATGGATGCCAGATCCACAAAGTATCCTTCCCGCAACCACCACCAGCATGTTCCCCCATACTGAACCGTGCTTCCCTGGTCGATGGCATACTGCGTCGCAATGCAGGTTCGGGCTTTTTCCGATTTGAAATATCGGTAAGATTCCCTGCAGTCCAGAAGAAATACCTTATCCTGCACCGTTCTGCTGGGGTAGGAATGGGTCGGAGATTCGGAGTATACGTCGGATGTCATGATCATATCCTGCTCCGCTGGATTAAAGGCCGCACTATAAAATGTCTGATTGAGCCATACCCGAAGTCTGCAGGTCTCCCACGTAACAACTTCCCACTGGTCGTGGTATTTCTGGCTGTCCAAGCCGTATTTGCTGATGACAAGATACTGATTGTCGTTCTTTTCCAGAATCAGCCATTCAATGGGTTCCTCTCCGTTGTTTAAGTCCCCGTCCTGTTCATATCTGCCGAAGAAAAAGGTGTCGCCGGGTTCTCCGGAAATTTCCGGCTTTTCAAAGGCAAACCAGGTGATTTCACAGCCCTCCGGCAAAAAAGAGTCCGCGCTTGATTGGAACTTGGCGGGAACCGTGGCAGACAGCAGACCGCTTCCTGAAAACGCGCCGTCTCCCACGCTCTGCATTCCCTCCGGGATGTCGATTTCGGTCAGAGCTTTGCAATCTTGAAATGCCGCTGCCCCAATTTGAACCAGATTGTCAGGGAAAAGGACGCTGCTGAGATTTTTGCACCCCGCAAAAGCCTGATCTCCAATTTTTTCCACACTTTCCGGAAACTGAACGGACGTAAGTTCGGTGCAGCCCGCGAACGCATTCGCCCCGATTTCCGTAACCGGAACATCTTCCAGCGTATCCGGGATCACGGCCTCCGCTGCGGAGGTATCCAGCCACCGTGTGAACGTGACTCCGGCCGCGCCGACGGTATATTCCCAAATGGGCGGCTCCGTCTCCGGAACGGTCGTCGGTGGTTCCGTCTCTGCCTGCGTCACCGCAGCCGTTTCTGTCTGGACAGGTTCCGTCTGGGGTTGAGGCTGCTTTTTCATGTACAGGAATCCAGCGCCCGCGCACAGAAATGCCGCGATTACACCAGCGATCACCGGGACAAGACGCCTTTTCTTTTTGACTGGCGGGGCTTCCGTTTCAGCCGGTTCCGCCGGGGCGTGAACTTCCGTTTTTTTGTATGTTTTGTTCAGGATTGTCCCCGGCTCGCCGTTCAGCATATCCCGGGTCAACCCGATCTCCTGAAGGATATCATCTGAATCCACCGGCTTTTGCTGCCGGTATAGTTTCAGAAGCGCGCTGCCAAACTCCACCGCGGAACGGTAGCGCGCAGCCGGGTCAAACGCGCAGGCTTTGCATACCACACTTTTCAGCGCCGCGGAGCCGTTGATCGGGGGCGGCAGAGGAACGCCGTCCAGCCGCTGCTGGGCAGCAAGATCCCGCTGTTCCGCGGTCGGAATCTGCGGAGGAAGCGGCAGGAAGGGAAGCGTATTGTCGTTCATCAGCCAGTACAGGACCATGCCGAGGGAATAAATATCCACTTCTTTTCCGTATTTCTGCCGGTTGGCGACCTCCGGCGCAATGTACCCGTTCGTACCGGCCATGGTTCCGCTTTCCGTCTTCTCCGAAACTTTGGCGATGCCGAAATCCGCCAGTTTGTAGGTTCGATTCTCGGAAACCAGAATATTCTGGGGCTTGATGTCCCGATGGATGATGTTCTGCTTTTCGCAGGCGGCCAAAGCCCTGCACATATCCAATCCCAGACGCAGGACCTGATATTCGCTGTATTGACCCGTCACATATTTTTTCAGCGGCGTCAGCAGCTCCATCCGGATGTAAATATCCCACCCGATCCCGTCCTCGTGGGGAGAATACCGGACATCCTGACAGGATACCACATTCGGGCAGCCGGAAAGCTTCTGCATGAACAGGTATTCCCTTACAAGCTCTTCCATCTGCTTTTTGAAATATGCCGTGATCTGTTCCCCTGAAAATGACTGCGACTGGAGAACATACACTTCTTCCTGATCCCGGGGGATGGACATTTTCTTCAGAGCTGCGGTCTCAACGCGCCCGTCAGGTAATTTTCGCTGTATTTCATAAACCCCGCCGAAGCTGCCCTCGCCGATTTTGCGCACGACCTCCCAGCCGGGGAAATTGACGCTTTCAAACACGGAGGTTTCCTCCTTTTGCCTTTATTTCTATGAAAACGGGTGCTTTTCCGCACCAACACGTCCGGAAGTCCCAATCTTCCGGAACGAGGCTAACGCAGGCCCGGAAAACCGGGTCTGCGTTAGGAGTCATGCCGCAAAGAATGGCAATGTATCGTTTACAGCTGCTTTCGTTGCGCGCAGTGGGAAGAAACTGCGTTATCGCTAGAGAGGTTAAAGATTATCTTCTGCGTTTTCCGGTAAACACGTTGTACCAGAATGTAGCGATGCCCTCGATTGCCTGCTCGGGGCCACCGTAGACTATGCATGCATACCCCCATGAAGCGGCCAATATATTGCCCAATGTGACGAAAATTCCACCGGCGACATTATCTAACTCATCTGTGCTAAGTTCACCGACGTCAATTTTCTTGCCTTCTGCAAAGAATTCTGCCAGTTCCTCATCGGAAAGATTAACGCCATTTTTTGCAAAAACGTCACGAACCTGTTCCGGGCGGGTCTGCTCTTTAAGTTCTTTGACAAACATTTCATTTTCAAACAGAGACGCCATTTTTTCATTTTCAATCATAACAAACAACCTTTCTTTTTTGTATTATCTTGCCTTGCGGCCTGACTCACCAATATATTGATCACTGCTGTTTCCAAATCACGAGGTAAAATATAGCTTACCATGCGCTGACGCCGCCACCGCCGGAGCCGTTGATCTGGCCGCGGTTATTTCTGCGTCTGCGATATAGCAGCCAGATCAGGCCAATCAGACTGCCGCCGCTGACCGCGTCCAGCGCCTCCTCGGACAGCTCGCCCTCGGCGCCCGTTGTGTCGGAAGCTTCCAGCTGCTCTTTCGTTACGGGGATTCCCGCTTCCGCGCAGATCCGCACGACCTCATCCACGGATGCCGCGCTGCTGATTTTCTCTCTGATTTCGTCGTTAAGTTCCATACCGTTTCCTCCTTTTTACTTAATGGCCGAACGCATTCCTGAAGCTCTGCTTTTTCTCTCTCGCGGCCTCACGGTCACCGCCGCCGCAGCGAACCACGAGATAAACGAACCATCCGCCGACGCGGCAGAAGACGCAGCCGCCTGCCACGCCGTCGAGCGCCGCTTCGTCCAGCTCGCCGTCCTGAGCCGCCTTGACCGAAGCGATCTGCTCGGCGGTCACGGTGACGCCCTTTTCCGCAAACAGGCGAATGATTTCCTCAGTATCGCTGGCCGCATCGACCTTCTTGCAGAATTCCTCATCCATCCAAAGTTCTTTTGTTTCCATTTTGTTGCATCCTTTCTTTTGTGATGTTTTTTCTTATGTAGTGGTATACACGGCACTTGCCGGAGTGTTACACATTTGGAGCATTTTTTCTGTGGGAGGCAGGCTACTGGGGAAGACGGATATTTTTCCAGTTGTTGACATAGCATTGACCGTCGTCATTACACCCCGTAGCAACTACGGTCCCATCACTGCGTAATCCCATAGTGTGCAACCATCCAGCAGCCACGGCTACAATGTCCGTCCAGCCATCGACATCGCATTGACCGTAGTCATTCCACCCCGTAGCAACCACAGTAGCAACCACAGTTCCATCACCGCGTAGTCCCACGGTGTGGTGACCTCCTGCAGCCACAGCCACAATGTCCGTCCAGCTATCGACGTCGCATTGACCGTAGTCATTCCCCCCCGCAGCAACCACAGTTCCGTCACTGCGCAAACCAACGGTGTGATAGGCTCCAGCTGCCAATGCTGACCAGCTGGGGGAGATGCTACCGTGGGGGTCGCTTTCAAAGAGTTTCTTCCATGGCTGCCCATTATAGAGCCGGGACTCATCCATGAAGTTGGCATAGTTTTCCACGTTGGAAAAATCGAAGCTGCTCAAATCCAGATCGGTCAGGCTGTCACAGCCGAGGAACATGGAGTCCATTGTGGTCACGCTGGATGTATCGAAGCTTGAAACATCCAGATTTTTCAATTTTCCGCAGGATGAAAACATTTCCCACATGCTTGTTACCTGGGAGGTATCGAAGCTGCGCAGATCCAGATCAGTCAGGTTGCTGCAGCCGGAGAACATTCCCGACATGCTTGCTACCTGGGAGGTATCGAAGCTGCGGAGGTCCAGATCAGTCAGGCTGCTGCAGCCGAAGAACATTCCTCTCATGGCTGTTACCTGGGAGGTGTCGAAGCTGTTGACATCCAGACTGCTCAGTTTGCTGCAACCGTAGAACATTTCGTTCATATCAAATACAAGTGATGTATGGACGGATAGTTGTCAAAGTTTGCTTCAAAGTTGTCGTGACAGGATAACATGCTGCTTGCTCCTTTCGGTTGTTTGGCGGAAACCGCCGGATATAACAAAAGCCAGTAATCCCCGGAAGAAAGGAGACTACTGGCAAGTGTTTACGATATTAGTTGTCAGAAAATAGAAAAAGTGCCATTTGCACAAAAATGCAAATGACACTTGAGAAGAACCCGGAAACTGTGTTTTGCCGCTGCAAAACTCTGATACTATGTTGATGGCATTATATCATAGCTGCCGGCATTAGTCAATTACCGGATTCCGGAAGTTTTGTTTCCGGAGGAGAGGTGCCGCAGGTACGGTGCCTCTCCTGACTACTGTATCGTCATGATATCCTTTGCGAAAGGAAGAAAGCATTCGATTTTGTCAGTGAATGTAAAAAAGGGATGCCGCGTGAAGCAGCATCCCGAGATGTAGTGGACTGTCAGATTGAAGTAGCAGATGAAATCACTGCTCGATAAGGGACCGAATGATGTCTCTATCGGATTCCGGCGTTTTTAGGAGCTTCATTGCGTCATCAACAGAAACAGACAGGTTTTCCATGATTGCACGAATGTTGCCAATTTTTCTTTCCAGACGACCCTCTGCACGGCCTTCTGCGAGACCTTCTGCATAGCCTTCGGCGAAACCTTCCGCACGGCTTTTGACCCGTTCAGCCATCACCAATTTTTCAACTTCTCTACACATGGTGGTAACTCCTTGTGGGCAGTATTGTTCGGCCTACGCTCACAGTGTAAGTCTGTATGACCAGTAGTAAATGAAATTACTGCTCAATAAGTATCCGGACGGCATCTTTTTCCGAATCGGGTAATTCCAAGAACTGCATCGCTTCCTCCACAGAGAGGGACATCTTGGCCATAACATTACGAACCGCTCTTGCGCTCGATTCGATGTTTCCTTCCGCACGGCCCTCTGCACGGCCCTCAACACGGCCTTCTGCACGACCTTCATCCCGTTCAGCCATTACTAATTTCTCAACTTCTCTGCACATGGTAGTTGCCCCCTTTACATTTTCCTTGAAATACCTTACGCGCTCGGCAAGAACTGGATAGTGCATGTCATCTGCCTGTGTACAGGAGAAGTCATGCATCAGCTTGCCCAGAGGCGTATCGTTTTTGCACTGCGCATTGACATATATGATGTGGGAGCCGTCGCCGAAAGGCTTTCCGGTCTCCTGAATCATGCGGTCAATGTGGTAGATGGGAAGTCCTGCCTTCAGGACATCCCGTTCTGTAATGAAAATAACGTAGGTTTCCCGCAGCTCTTCGTAGCGGTCACCGGCGTGGGTCAGATTTGCGTCTAAAAGGCTGCTGTTGTATCTGGCACGGCGTGCGTCCGCACCCTCGTCCCGACGCTGGATCTCAATGTTGTAGTGCTTGCCCTCATGGTCGACAGCTAAGATATCCAGACGAACGGAGCGTCCCTGAAGATTCTTGATGCTGTATTGACCGTGGACTTCTTGTACAATGAGATCGCTGCGCTCCAGAATGATATGCAGCAGCAACTGCGCACATTCCTTATCCTCGAAGACTTTGCTCATAAAGTCATCGTCCAACAGGCGAAAGCCCTGCAACAGACGCATGTACTTGGCATTCTGCCGTACAAACTCCTCCGGAAGACCGGGGAATGCATCCAGTTTTTCTGTTTCCATGATGTTTCCTCCTCTTGTTGGCAACAATAGTATACCACATTCCGTTCCTTTCGTCCAGTGAAAATATTGTAAATTCGCGTTATCTGCAGGCACTTTTACAACTTTACTGGCAGTAACAGATGGGGCAAATATGCTATCTCCAATTCAGCGTGTATCCGTTCAGATCTTTAATGCGCTGCAGGATTTTGGTAAAGAGCGTGAATTTGGGCGGCCATTCATCGATGATCCACCCAATCACCATAGCTTCCAACTGTGCATCCGGCTGAGCGGTCACAAAATTGCAGCCATAAGCCGGAAGCGACTGACCCGTGTACTCGGTATAAATGCCGATCTCACCGCGCTCCAGCTTTTTCTGATCTTCCCATGAGAATACCAGTTTTCCGAGGAACGCGGAACCATGACATTCTTTGAAGGCACGGATGATCTCACGGGTGAGGTCATTGAAGTTTTCGTCTCCTGCCGGGACATCGCTGAGATGCCCCCGGCTGGACAGGTATTCATCCTGCTTTTGTATGGCTGCCTGCAATTTAGTGACGTCCATAGTTGCTGCTCCATTCTCAGTGGATAGTTGATAGCTCATACCAGTTTCTCCTTGTACTGCCTTACGAGGTCGGACGAGGCTTTCGCTACTGATTCCCAGAAGGAATCAATCAGAAAACCGTTTTTCTCCAACTGCCTGCGGATGCACTGAGGGACATTGGGCGCAGTGACCATTTCGGTGATCTGCTGCTCGGTAAGACCTTCAAGTTCGTCCCGGCCTTCAATCTGCTCCGCAAAATACCTCCGGAGCTGGTTATCAAGGAGACTGCGTACTGCATCATCGTCAATGGGAAGCTCCTGCTGCTCAATGCAGACTTTATAGTGATTCTCACAGTACGAATCGTGAAGCCCGCATTCATAGCTTTGGGGTGTACATTCCATTTCCCAATCGGGCAGGTCGGTCCATTCGGAAACATATCCGCTTTCCAGCTGTTCAGTAACCAGTTTTGTAAGGATGTATTTCGCCATGTCGGGGGTTGTGGTGAGAGAGAAATCCTCACCGTAGTTTCCACCAAATGCCCAGTCTTCCCGGATAATATAGATTGTCAGTTTTTGCCATGAGGGTATTGGTTCCAGCACCTTGAGCATATCGGGAGCCATGATGACTGTGTCCAGTCCAATATCTTCCAGATGCATCTCTCTGCGGTATAGTTGCGAGAATCGGCTTTCTATGGCCTTGATGTCATCAGCCAGCACAGGGGGCATAAATGAACAGTAGATGTCCGGGGTATCGTTGCTTTACCAGAAAATCGGTATACAGCACATGACCTAACTCATGCGCGAACAGCCCCGATACCATCTCATAGCGATCCATTCGCCCCTTAATCTTGGTGACACACGGGTGACCCGCGTTGATCAGGATAGATGCGTTATTGGTGCTGGCGGCGTGCTGATCGTTTGGCTGCCAGTAGATATTGACACGGACACGCCGGTCATATCGATACCGTCGCGTTTGCGCTGCTGCTACATCCTCGTAGTGACCAGCAAGGATTCGGGAGGTAAAGAACTGCTTGTCTGTGATTTTGCTCCGATGTTCGTTCAGAAGCTGCTTGACACGTTTGTGACTTACTCTTGCCATTGGAAAGCCTCCTTTCTCATGCGGTCTTCCGACGCTTGGGGGCAAAGATCGGTTCCAGAATCGCAGTCTTCAAAGTCTCCCGATCCTCCGGATCAGAGGTGGCCTTGCTGATGATTGTGCAGAGCGCAGAGCGATAAGGGTCGCCGGTGATTTCGGTGCTGTTGATCCAGTCGATGAGGCTTCTCATTCCGCAGGAACCGTCGGTGATGCCGTTCTTCCGCATATACTCGGACATATCATTGACGACCTGAACCATCTGGGAAACCTGATATTCGTCGGTGGCACCGGTAACTGCCATGGCACGCTGGGCCATGACATCAGGGTCGGGCAGTTCAATATCTTCCACCAGACTCATTCGGTCGACGACAGACTGGTTCAGCCCGCGGCAGCCCTCGTAGGTGATATTCGTAGTGACTACGACTACCGTGTCGGGATGCCGCTGGATAACTTCGCCGGTGGGCAAAGTGATAGAACCGGTCTGCTCCAGAAGAGAGTTCAGGCCAACCAGCACACCCGGCTGGGTAATGACGGTAGGCTCCTGAATCTCGACCACGTAGCCGTTTTTAAGAGCCTTAATGAAGTCGGTTTCCACATAGGTGTAGGTCTGACCGGAGGTGGACTCCTTTTCGGCAGGCTTTGTCAGTGCCTTGATCTTCTCTGTGACCATATCCATGACAACAGCCATGCAGTCCCGGGAAGTGGCTTCCTCGTTTTTTACGCCGGTCAGGCTCTGGAAAGTACCGGCAGGGTCAAAGTCCATGTCGTCCAGATCGGGCAGATTCATAAGTTTGGCTACGTTGGCGAAGTTGATGCCGCCCATTGCCTGAAGCATTTCCAGCTGCTTATCCAGCTCCGCGTCACCCGTGGACATACTGTCCGTATTGGGGAACACCATGCCAACAAAGTCGAACACTTCGGTGGAAGCGGAACAGGTATACTTCATGTAGGGAAGATGCAATCCGGCCGCGATTGCCATAGCGCTCTGCGTTTTACCGGTACCGGCAGGGCCGCGCAGCAGGAAATTACGCATCTGCATGGGCTTGCCGGTGGTAATCTGGGCATGCTTGCAGATATTGACCACCTGATCCGGGATGATGTACCAGTCCTCCAGCTTGGGGACAAGGGATTCCTCCAGAATGGAGAGCTTTCGGCCTCCCGTCAGCTGATATTTACCGACAAAATCCCGATGGTCGATGGCAGCCTTTGCCGCAGAAACAGTGGCCTTTCCTGTTTTGGCAAGGATGGTAAATTCACCCGCCAGAACGGAAGTGGGGGTATAGACGCCTGATAGTAAATGCCCCTGAGATACGCGAAGCACATTTCCGGATTTGTCCAATGTGACCTTGATATGTGCCGGACAGGTGTCGTCCTTGATCCGGCGGTAAGCATTGTCACACAGGATTGCCATGGCGTCTGTAGCCTTTTTCATATCGGGATAACCGGCGCTGCGCTGGTCGAAATAGGTCTGGAAGTTTTCATCGAACTCGTCGTCCTTCAGAAGCAGGGGCATCATAGCCATCATGACGGCGGCACCGTCCTGTGCGCTCTGGTGGAGCTTGTAGTTTTCGATGGTCTCCGTGTTGTTATCATAGATACTGGCCATGATATTGCCGGACCCGCTGTCAAACACAACCAGATGATACATATCCGGACCGGCGGAGGATTTATACTCAGCCACAGTACGGTGGTCGATAGTGCCGACAGCACCTTCTCCGGTTCCCACCATACAGTTACAAACTGCGTGGACAGCCTTGACCATGGTGCAGGAAAGCGTAGCTTCCGTTGCACTGCCATACTTGGAGGTGACTTTCACCTTTTTGCTTACCAACTTGTCGAAAGGCTCCGGTAAGACTCTGGCGAAGTTAAAGAGATTGTTCATAGAAACGCTCATTTGGTGATTTCCTTTCTGCAATGTTATTGCTCAATTTCGATGATGATGCCCTCGTCACAACAATGTGCGCCGCGAAAATCGCTGTGGATCAACGCTTCGCAGATTGCGTCCCAGCTTTCTGTTACGGGAAGCTCCTGCGCCGGGATGAGGTACTCGCTGAGACCCTCGGCGACCGCTTCATTGCACTGTTCATTCAGATCAATGACATGGGACTCGACCCAGTTAAACGCAAGCGGGCCAAAGTTTTCAGGCATTGGCTCCTCGTCATCCTCGGGTACGGGTGCGGGCGGTGCTGGATTTCTTGCCGGATTCGGATCAGGGGCAGGAACCGGTGTGGAGGGCGTAGGGGTCGGCTGTTTCTCGTCAAATACGATGTCGACCACTTGAAACTGCTGTATAACAACACGCCCCCGGCGATAGCCGCCTGCCCTGTTCAAAAGCACATAGGTAGGATCTGGCGATCGGTCTGCGGTTTGCAACATTGTGCATGTGGCTGGAAGCTATATTCCGCGTGGTGACTTCGGACAAGGTGGTATACCTCTTTGGCAGGGTCAGCCCGAGGCTGTCGCTTTTCCTCACGATCCTGCTGCGGTTCATTCCCAGAGTCGGTCGGGAGGCGAGGAAAATCAATCTCGCCCAAAAGGGCATTGGCCGGGGCAGCAATCAAGGGAATGTAGTCCAAAGATTCATCAACTGTCTGCGGATATTCTCCATGCTGATAACCTGGATGATCTCGGCTTTAGCACTGGAATCCGATTCCATGCGTTCCCGGGGCAGCCTGCTCCGTGGCCGGACGGCTTTCTCTATTTACCGCTTTGACAACCGGGACAGGGTATTTGTGATTGCTCTGTTCAGCTGCATCACCCTGACGGCCATGGGCGTGATTCTGGGAGCCAGCAAGATGTGGTACAACCCCAGAATCATCTGGCGGCCATTAAACGGAATTGGCGTAACAGCGGCCATCGGTTATCTGGCGCTCTGCCTGCTGCCCCTTGGGCTGGAGCTTTGGACAGAGTATCGGTTCAATAAAGCAAGGAGAATTGCATGAACAGAGAAAAGCTTTTCACTATTGTGCTGAACTGGGTGCAATTGCAATTTTGGCAATACTCTCACTATGACCATCGCGAATTAAAAGACTCGTAGCATCCGGATATTTTGAGAGCCTGAGTAGCTACGAGCCTTTGCACTTTATGTGATTGAATTGCTGCGTGCCAGACGATACGTGCGGCGGTACAAGAGGTCAGCTAGAAAACTCGCTACCTACTCGAATGCTCCAGCGCTCTGCGAATGTGCAACCATTCCACTTGCAGCCCTTCTTCATTTTTGACGATAACTCGCTTTTGCTCGATTGCTTTAATTAGGGCCTATCTGGAAACTCAAACCTCATATATAAATTGCACAAAATCCAAAAATGCAGTAGAATAAAAGAAAAAGCATAGGGGTGATCTTATGGCAGCAAGGCGATACGAGCTGACCGATACCCAGTGGGACAGGATCAAGGATCTGATTCCACGAGCTAAGACTGGCAGGCCGCCAAAGGATGACAGGATGATGCTCAATGCCATGCTCTGGCTGGCCAGAAGCGGCGCGGCCTGGGCGGATATCCCCGCACGGTTTGGGCCACATCAGACCGTTTACAGCCGATTCTGCAAGTGGCGTGACGACGGAACCCTTTTGCGCATTTTTCAGGAATTGAATGCGGATGCAGACTACTTGGACAGAAAACGGGAGTACATATTCCGTTGACGCTGGAGAACAGTGCTTTGTTGCCAATATCCCAACTACACTTCCCAATCCCTGGTCGGCGCAGCTTTATCAGGTGATTGATGTGCCAGCTGCCGGAAGTTATCGCGTAACGTTTAAGGCAAAAGCGTCTATGAATAGAGAAATCCGGTTGGCTCTGGAAAAAGATGGCCAATCGCCCTTGATGGACGAAACTATGTCTGTGAGTGCTGATTGGACGGATTATTCCTATGATTTCACTGCGAGTTCTGCTGCTTCGGGCGTAAAGCTTGTATTTATGCTTGGAAATGTTGGCACAACAGAAAATATGGCCCATACGATATCCATTGACGACATTTCCTTGTATAAAGTTTCCTGAAAATTACCGGAGGGGATCAAAAATCCTCTCCGGTTTTTGTTCACTGATAGACCCGAATATAGTCTATTTCAAAGATGGCGGGAAATTGCGGGGTTATATTCTGCGCCGACTCCAGATCGAAAGACCCACCAATGGCGAGATTTACCAGAAGGTAAAATGGCTGGTCAAATGGGGCCGGGTATTTTATGCTCTGGTCTATTGAGTCCCATTGGTTTACTTTGGCGTAAGGGACGCCATCTATCAGCCAGGAAATGGAATCTGGTTCCCAGATCAGCTCGTAGATATGAAATTGATCGATCCCTTGCCCGTCCGGTAACTGAGCCTGGTTTTCTGTGTGGGTGTTCTGCGGACAGACACCTCCAAAGTGGATCGTGCCGAAAACGCTTTGGGGCAGCCGCCCTTTTGCTTCATAGATATCGATCTCTCCGGAGGCTGCCCAAGGGCCGTAGACGCTATCCTCCGGCAGCATCCAGACTGCTGGCCAAAGCCCGTTTCCAACAGAACATCTGGCACGGAACGCGACTCGCCCGTACTGAAAGGAAAATTTCCCATGGGTATCGATTCGGGCTGAGGTATATGGACAGCGGATCCCAAACTGTTCGGGTGCCTCCTCTTGGCGGGCGATGATTTTTAAGGTGCCGTCGCTGACCTCCAGATTATTCGCCGTGTAGTATTGCTGCTCCTGGTTTCCCCAGCCTGGCACAACAGGCTGCCCATCCGAAGATAACTGCCAGTTACCCACCCGACGATTCCAATTATGTTCATTCAGCGAACATCCGGGAAAGGTTTCTTCCCAAATGAGTGTTTCGTACATATGCCGCAGACCTCCTGATATTGCATGTGGCATTAGTGTAAATAATACAAAGGATAATGTCAACCAAATCCAAAAAATTGGGATATAATCCAAAATTGATGCGTTGCTTCTGACTGGCAGCTCTGCTATCATGTAGACAGAAGGAGGGGGAGCAACGTGAATCAGCAAAAAGCAGAGAAGAAGATGTCAAACTCCAGTCGATTCCAGCGAGGGATAAGAAGCCTCTGGAAACAGCGGGAACTGCAGGCGATGGTATGGCCCGGATTGATTTGGATGGCAGTTTTCAGCTATGTTCCGTTGGTGTTCCTGTACATTGCTTTTACGGACTACCGTATCAGCACACCGCTGTTTGAGAACAATTTCGTCGGACTGAAGCACTTTGCGGCGTTTTTATCGGATGACCGCTTTTGGCGCAGTGTGTACAACACGCTGGGAATGAGCGCGTTACGGATCACGCTGGGATTTTGTATTCCGATTTTCTTTGCGCTTATGCTCAATGAGATCAAGAATGCTAAGTTTAAGAGATTGGTTCAAACGCTGTCGTATATGCCGCATTTTATCTCCTGGGCAATTTTCGGCGGCATCCTGCTTACCTGGCTGTCCCAGTCCGGAATTATTAATCAGCTTATGATGGCTTTGGGCCTGCAGGACAAACCAATCCTGTATAACGGCGACCCAAAGAAGTTCTGGTGGATCGCGTTCCTCTCCGATACATTGAAAGAAATGGGATGGAGCGCCATTATTTATCTGGCTGCGATCTCGGGTATTGACCCGGGGCTGTACGAAGCGGCTGAATTGGACGGGGCCGGGCGCTGGAGCAAGATGTGGAATATCACCATTCAGTGTATCCGTCCGACCATTGCGCTGCTGTTCATTCTTGCCGTAAGCGGCTGCCTGACCAGCAATTTTGACCAGATCTTCTTCCTGAGCAATTCTGCCAACATGGCACGCAGCGAGACCATCGATCTCTATATTTACAATATGGGCATTGTGTCCGGTCGGTTCTCTTTTTCGACGGCCGTGCTGTTCTTCCGCAGTATCATTGCCTATGGCCTTCTCCGTCTGTGCAATTTCACCTCCGTGAAATTGACAGGAGAGAGTATCATTTAGGAGGGACAAAAAATGCGCAAGAAACTGCATTCTGTTACGGCATTCGATGTTATCCTGGCGATTATCATGGTGCTTATTTGCTTTGCCTGCGTGTATCCAATGTGGTATATTCTGGCGAATTCACTGGCAGCGCCGGAAATTGCGAACCGGGGGCCGGTTGCGTGGTGGCCAAGGGCTTTGAGCCTGGATGCCTATAAGGTTGTCTTTCAGAATGAATACATCCTCAGCGGTTTCAAAATCACAATTCTTCGTACTGTTGTTGCCACATTTACGCACGTCTTTTTCACCTCCATGGTCGCCTACGGAATGTCCCGGAAGGACCTGATCGGGAAAAAGCTCTACATGAAGATTGCAATGATCACCATGTTTTTTAACGGCGGGCTGATCCCCAACTTTATTCTGATGATCAAGCTCGAGCTGTACAACACATTCTGGGTGTATATCCTCCCCGGAATGTTTACCTTCTACAACATGGTCATTTTCATGAGCTTCTTCCGCGCTATTCCAGAATCGCTGATGGAGAGTGCCCGGTTGGATGGCGCATCGGAATTCACGGTTTATTGGAAAATTGTCATGCCAAATGCCAAGCCGGTCATTGCAACGATTGGACTGTTTACGGCGGTCTACCACTGGAACGATTATTACCAGGGCGTTGTTTATATTCGGGATAAGACGTTGGAACCGTTGCAGACGATCCTCTACAAGCTTTTGGCGGAAACCAGTATGACGGCGCAGCAACAGCAGGCTATGCTTGCGCTGGGCGGGACAACGACATCGGCTACCGTAAAGTACGCCGCAATGTTCGTGGGAGCATTGCCGATCCTGTGCCTGTACCCGTTTATCCAGAAGTACCTGGTAAAAGGCGTTATGCTTGGCGCAATCAAAGGGTAACCAAAGCGGCTGGAGCTGCTTAAAATATGAAACAAGGAGTGCGAACAATGAAAAAACTAGTCAGTGTCCTATTGGCGGCAATTATGATCTTCTCACTTGCTGCCTGCGCAAAGGGAGGCGGAACGGAAACCACATCCGCAGCGCCTGCTCAGACAGAGGCCGCAAAGACCGAGAATACGGAAGCGGCAGAAACGACGGCAAGCGCAGATGCCCCCGCTTGGGAAAAGGATACCAGCCCCATCGATATGGAGTGGTTTGTAGGCGCGTCCTGGTATGGCTATACCTGGGGCGACAGCCTGTCCACCAAGCATATCACGGAGAAAACGGGCGTGAACATCAATATCGTTACGCCTACCGGAGATGTGTCTGAGGAGTTGAACCTGATGATGATCAGCGGAACGCTTCCGGATCTGATCTCTCTGGGTTCCTGGGAAACCTGCTACAATACGCTCTATGAGCAGGGTTATACTTACGCGCTGAATGAATTGGCTGACCAGTACGATCCTTACTTCTGGAAGGTTGTGGATGGCAGCGTCGTCGCATGGCATACCAAGTCCGATGGCAACCTCTACTGTGTTCCCAATGATGCCTACGGTGCCGAACAGATGGCCGAAACCGGCATGACGGCAGCCGTTCAGACATTCCTGGTGCGCAAGGACCTGTATGAAGATATGGGCAGCCCGGATATGTCCACGCCGGAGGGCTTCCTGAATACGCTTCGGACGTTGAAGAATGAGTACGCAACCTATAAGGGTGTGGATATTACCCCCTTCTATGCACAGGGCGGCAGCGGCTACGGTCTGACCAGCTACTTGCAGAACTTCCTGGCTGTTCCCTATGAGGAAGACGGCAAGATCTATGACCGGATCTCTAACCCGGACTATATCGAGTGGCTGAAAACCTTCCGGCAGGCTTATCAGGAAGGCCTGATCGGGATTGATTACCTGGTTGACTCTGACGATCAGGTTACGGAAAAGAGCAACAACGGCGCTTACTTCTGCATGCTGCGTGAGTGGAGCGGAATGCAGGAAGCGAATGCGATCCTGGCCTCCAGCGAAAATCCGGACAGCTACTATATTGCAATCGATGGCCCCGCAAATTCTAACGGCGATGCTCCTCTGATTTTCCCGGGCTCTCTGGATGGCTGGATGAGCACCTTCATCAGCAAGGACTGCAAGGACCCCGCCAGAGCAATCGCTTTCCTGACTTATATGCTCAGTGAGGAAGGTCAGAAGGATATTTTCCTGGGCATTGAGGGTGAAACCTACGAAGTTGTAGACGGCAAGCCCCAGCTGACGGATGAAATGATCGAGCTGATGAACAGTGACCCCAATACCTTTGCTACGCAGTATGGCCTGGTAGATACCTACTGGATGCTCCGCAATAGCGTCATTGTGGACCAGTGGCGTCCGGCAAGTCCCTACTACATCACGGCAATGAGCGATTGGGCAGACAAGAACGCATTTGTGAACGGCGGTATTTATAACAATCTGGAGCCGACTGGTGACAGCGAAGAGGCCATTGCGGCGACCAGAATCAATCAGCGCTGGCAGGAGGTAGTTCCTGAACTGATCACGGCTGCAAGTGACGAGGAGTTTGACAAGATTCTGTCTGACTTCCTGGCAGCACGGGACAGCTATGGCTACGAAAAGGTTGTCAGCTATGAGCAGAACCTGCTGGATGTGCGGAAGGCGCTCTTTCAGTAAGTAGAATTTTGGGCGGTGGGCACTTGCCCACCGCCTTTCCCTTGTCGAAACAAGTGTCAACATGTTATAATGATTTACGCAGGAGGTGTTGTATCGTGCCCAAAAAGAGTATGCTTCCAGGGAAAACCAGATTGGCAGCGAAAATCATTAAAATGTTGTCGCTTATATGGATCATTCCATGCGTAATCATTGCCGCACTGTGGATCAAGGGTAGGATCGAGTTTGTCTATGACAGCTTTGAAAAGGATTCTGCCGCAGCGCTCCAGAATTTGCGCATAGAGACAGCGTCCAATGCGGCCAGAATTGATACCAGCGCGTCTTCAGCGCTCAGCCAGAGGGAATTCATTCGCTTTTGTACGTCCGATATGGATGCGGATGGTTTGCAGCTGGTAAAGTTTTCTCAAAACGAACTCAAGACGATCCGGAGCATTTTTCAGAGCAATGACATCATTGAAGAGGCAAGTTTTTTCTTTGATAATCCGCAGATTCACGAAATCTGGCCGACAATTTATAGACTGGACAGGCTGAAAGATACGCCTTTTGATGAGATCATCCCCTCCGGACAAAGTGCCGTATACGCTGTAGAGGATGGAGAGGTATACGGGTGCTATCGTATTTACCTGGACATTACCCCTGTGGGGTTGCTGCGGCTTCGCTTGGATTCAGACAAATTCTTTTCAGGCTTCTCGAATGCAAATGCTGCATCCTGTTTGCTTGCGGCGAATGGAGAGCTGTTTTCAAATGAAGAGAATCTGTTTTCAGCGGAAGAGTTGCAGGCGGTGCTGACGGATTCGCCGGATATGCCCTCCAGATCAACCTATCAGGCCGTATTGGAAAAGGACGGAAGAAGCTACCTGGTACGTTACAGCTGGTTGGAGCTGCTGAACGCGTGGGCAGTTGTTTATGAGGATCAGGCGGATTTGCTGCAGCCCGTATATCAGATGGGGGCAAGCGTGCTGGCGGTTATGCTGCTGGGAATGTGCGTGATTTGGGTCCTGGTTCAATACGTCTGCCAGTCGATGTTGAAACGGCTTGCGCTATTGGAGAAGAAAATGCTGGCGGTGCAGTCCGGCAATTTGGATATTCGGATTCCCGAAAGAGAAAACGGCGGGGATGAACTGGATACGCTCAGCAAAAGCTTTAACGGTATGTTGGACCGAATGCAGCAGCTGGTGGATGAGAATATTCAGCGCGGACTCGCGGTGAAGCAGGCGGAGTTGGACGCATTGCAGAGCCAGATCAACAGCCATTTCTTATATAACGCACTGGAGAGCATCCGTATGCTGTCAGAAGTACATGGGGATACGGAGGTTGCGGAAACCGTTTTTTCTCTGGGGAGCCTGATGCGGTATCATATGAAGTGGAAAACAAAAACCGTCACGCTTTCCGAAGAGCTGGACTGTATTGATCGCTACATCTTCTTCATGTCCGCGTCAAATGGCACAGAAATCTGCCTGGAATCTACGCTTCCGCGGGAAGTTTTGTATACAGAAATTCCCAAACTGAGTATCCAGCCACTGGTGGAAAATGCAATCGTTCATGGAATGCCGGCGGACAGCAGGCGTATTGTCATCACATTGAAATGCCGCCAGGAGGATGGCCTACTGATTTTGTCCGTTACGGACAACGGTATCGGAATTGCCCCGGAGCGGCTTCATGAGATTCAGTGTGCTCTGAATGGAAGCGGGACTGGGAATATCCGCTCCGGAAAGAACGGCATTGGGGTTGTGAATGTGCATCAGCGAATCCAGCTGATGTACGGCGAAGCCTGTGGGCTGCGGTTTATCAGCTGTGAAGGCCTGGGAACGAGCGTCGAAGTTCGGATACCGGCACGGCAGGATGCTCTGGGAGGATGGTAGCATGAAAATTTTGCTTGCGGATGATACGGAGCTGATTCGGGAAGGACTGAAGAGTATGCTGCTTCAGCTGCCGAATCCGGCAATATGCCCGGAGATCCGAACGGCATGCAACGGTGCGGAGGCGCTGAGTCTTATGCGGGAGCATCCTGTGGACCTTCTGATCACGGATATCCGGATGCCTGATGTGGATGGAATCGAATTGATGAGGCAATGCCGGTTACAGTGGGCCAATACATCCATTGTCGTAATCTCTGGATATGACGACTTCAAGTATGCCCAGCAGGCGATAGAATACGGCGCAAGCGCCTACCTTTTGAAGCCGGTGGATAAGCAGGAGCTGTACCGGGTTGTGGAGAAGGCCTGGCAGTCTGCCAACGCAAGGCGGGCGACCATTGTGAATACCTCGTACTCTCTGTTTGTGAATTACTTGCGGGGAGAATCGTCAAACGCGGGAATATTGGAGCAGATGAAGCGAACGTATCCGTTCCTGTCCGGGGCGTGTGCGCTGATGTTGATTGGCTTCCCGGGAACCGGATATATTGGGGAAGAGCAAAATCGGAATGCGTCGCTTCTGTGCAATAGGCTGGGAAGACCATTCCTTTGTATGGAGGACAGGTCAGAAATAATCGTTTTGGCACCGTATCCTGTGGATATTCGGAAGTATTATCCGAATTTGGAGCAGGATTTTCACGGAATATGTATTGCGTATACAATGGTGGGCAGAGAAGCGGATGCGTTCAAAACGGCGTATCAGCAGGTGCGGAATATCTATGTTCACAGGCTGCTTTACCCCGGGAAGAACGTACTCTGCCAGGAAGATATTGCGGGAATGCGAACCGATTTCACGGTTCCGCACCGGAAGATCGAACAGATGACGGAGCTGACGGGAACAGCGGCGGACGAGGCGCTGACAAAGCGGCTGTCGGAGCTGTTTGACCGTCAGAAGCTGGTACAATACAGTATTGGCTATACGCTTGCGCTCTGCGACACCGTCTATAGGGCAATGCGCCAGACGGCGCTCTCCATTCCGGGCGGCGAAGCAGTGGACTTGGAACGGGTAAAGTCACCGCTTACATTCGCAACCATGCGGGAATATCTCGTAAATGTAAATGAGCGTTTATTGTCCCTGAATCAATTGGCACACACCTATATGCAGAGCCGAAATGATACATATGTCATGGAGCTGGCAATTCAATATATCCGGAGAAACTATCCGAAGCCTATTACATTAGCAATGGTTTCCAATGAGGTTTCCCTGAATTATGCATATTTCTCTACCATGTTCAGCAAATACACAGGAAAAACGTTCTCTGAGTATTTGCGGAATACGCGGATGGAGAAGGCCAAAGAGCTGCTTCGTCAACCGGACATCTCAATTGCCGAGGTGGCCGCACAGGTTGGATATGAAAACTATAAGAGCTTTTATCGGGCGTTCAAGGACGCGGTAGGTACAACACCTGTGGAATACCAGCAAAAGAAATACAGGATCCACAGAGAAGATGAAAAACAGTAGCCAGTAAGGGGTGTATGGAATGGGAAGCGGATTTCTGGACGATATGGGGTCCTTTCGGATAGAGCATGGGGAGAAAAACAGGCTGAATTATTTTCCCCTTGCCGCAGAAAACGGCGTTATGGCAAGCATAACGCCGGAATTAAAGGGTGACTTGAAGCGGGACCAAAACAGTTTTGTGCTGCCGCCGGCCAGTGAAGAGGATCTGCGTTCCGGCATGGCGGGGAGAAATTTTTGGTGCAGATTTGAAAACGGCGAATTGTGGTCGGCAGCAGGAATGAGCGCCGCGCAGATTGCGGAGGAATTTACGCCCGCGGAAGAGAAGTGCATAGTGGAAGCGGGGCTGCTGTGGCATAGGACTGTGCGGGAAAACCGGACTCGTCAATTGCGGGCAGCTGTGACCAGCTGGGTCCCCAGCGCAAACGGAACGGTGGAGATCATGCAGGTAATATTGGAGAATTGCGGCGAAGAAACCCTCCGCTTGACACCGACAGCTGCAATCCCACTCTATGGGCGCAGTGCGGATAATCTGAGGGATCACCGCCATGTGACCTCTCTGCTGAATCGAGCGGAAAGCCGGAAGGAAGGCGTAATCCTCACACCGACCTATTCCTTCGATGAGCGTGGGCACACACCCAATCAGCGAAGCTATTTTGTATTTGGCATAACGGAAGACGGGAAATCTGCGGAAGCGGTCTGTGCGGACCTGGATCGTTACACAGGCGAAGGAAGCCTGATCATGCCGGAGTGGGTTGCCAAAGAGCTGCCTGGTGATTCCCTTGGTGGTGAAACGGCAGGAAAAGAAACAATTGGTGCGCTGCGTTTCCCGGAGACGGAGTTACGCCCGGGAGAAAAGCGGGAATACGATATTCTTGTGGGTACAGCGGAAGATAAGGCAGCTGCGGAGCAAATTGCCGCCGTCTGGCTTTCCCTGTACAGAATCCGGATTTCCCTGGAAGAGACAAAGCTCTGGTGGGATCAGGTGAATCCAATCCGCACCCATACGGGTGATTCAGACTTTGACAATATTCTGCGCTGGATCGGAATTCAGCCAACGCTGCGTAGAATTTATGGCTGCTCGTTCCTGCCTCATCACGATTACGGAAAGGGCGGACGAGGCTGGCGTGACTTGTGGCAGGATTCTCTGGGACTGCTTTTGAGCGAGCCTGAGACAGTGGCGGATGACCTGGTCGCCTATTTTGGCGGAGTCCGTTTGGACGGGACGAATGCCACCATTATTGGAAATCGTCCGGGAGAATTCAAGGCGGATCGCAATGGAATTCAGCGAGTCTGGATGGATCACGGTTACTGGCCGGTACTGACTATCTGGCAATACATCCAACAAACAGGCGATATTGAGATCCTTCTGAGAGTGGCACCTTTTTTTCAGGATGGTCTCGGAATGCGGGGGACCCAGAGAGATGCCATCCAGGCAAAAAGAAGCTGCACAGGAACTGTTGCAGAGCATATGCTGTTGGAACAGCTGACCGCATTCTGCGAAGCGGGAGAACATGGTCTGCTTCGGCTTCGGGATGCGGATTGGAACGACGCTTTGGATATGGCACCTCAACGCGGGGAGAGCGGTGCGTTTACATCCGCTTATGCCGGAAGTATGGAGCTGTTGGCGAAAATGCTGGAAACTTTACGGCAGACCGGAAAATGCAGCAGTATTGACCTGCCAAAGCGTTTTGCAATCCTGCTGGGGGAAGAGGACAATTGGGCTTCCATCGCATCGCGCAGGGAGAAGCTGAATCGGTTCTGCACGCAGTGCATCCAAATTCCTGATGATGACCGGATTCAGATCCCGCTGGACAAAATTGTGCGGCATTTGGACTTGTGTGCGGATACGCTGAAAGCAATCATACGGGAAAAGGCATGGATTCAGACGGAGCAGGACGGATGGTTCAACAGCTACTATGATAATTACGGTACTCCACTGGAATGCGGGACGCCGGGGCAAGAACGTATGATGCTGACGGGACAGGTATTTACAATCCTGGGCGGGGTAGCAACGAAATCGGAGATCCCTCAAATCTATCATGCGGCCAGGCGGCTACTGTATGCGCGGCAGGCAGGCGGATTCAGACTGAATACGCGGCTAAATCCAGAAGATTTCCAAATTGGCAGAATGCTGGCCTTTGCCTACGGGCATAAGGAAAACGGCGCGGTGTTCAGCCATATGAGTGTCATGTTTGCATATGCGCTGTACAGCCGGGGGTATGCCAGAGAGGGCTTTTCGGCCATAGAGCCAATTTGGAGACTTGCGCTGGATTCTGAAAAGAGCAGGATCTATCCGGGGATCCCGGAATACTTTGCCCCGGATGGCCGGGGTATGTACCCGTATCTGACGGGCTCCGCAGCCTGGATGATGCTGTGCGTGGTGCAGGAAATGTTTGGCGTCCGCGGGGAAAATGGAGCGCTGTGTCTGCGGCCTCAGCTGCTGCCGGAACAGTTTGATGTGCGGAATCGAACCAGCATTATTTTGAAGTTTGGCGGAAAGGCATTCAAGATTGTATACACATTGTTGGAACGCCTGGAGCCTTCCGAATATACAATTGTGAAGGCAGAGCTGGACAATATGCCAATAGCGGATGGACGTATCCTGCCTTCTGAAATGGGAGCATTGGACAAAGAGAAAATACATATTGTGGAAGCTTGGCTCGGGAGAAAAGTACAATGATCGATATCATAAAAGACTATGACAGTCAACCGGCATTTGCCGATTTTTTACCAGGAATTGCGGGGGAGAATGGTATCCCCGCATGGTGCTTTTTCGTAAATCGGGGGCAAGGCGTTGCGAGTTTTGGCACGCAGGATAAGGATCACCCGATCATGGAATTTCGGCCGGCGCACACAGCGTGGCAGGATGTCCAGACGAAGGGCTTCCGTACTTTCTTGAAGTACCATGGGCATGTGTCGGAGTTGTTTGTGAATGCACGGGACAAACAGATGCTGCTTGGGGCAAACAGCTTGACGCTTCAGTGCCGGGAAACGGATGCCCCGGTTCGTGCCCAGGTCCAGTATTTTATTTTACCGAATGCGTGCGTTGGAGCGCTGGCAAGGACGCTGACAATTGAAAATACTGGCAACGGCGTATTGGATTTGGAGGTACTGGATGGACTTCCGGCAATTGTTCCCCATGGGATCGGAGACTGGCATTTGAAATGCATGACCCAGACCGCAAGGGCCTGGATGGAAACGGTAGGAGGCGAAACAGGCGTCCCCCGATACAGGGTACGGGCAAGCCTGGAGGATAGTGCCCGGGTCGAGCCGATCACCGGTTTTGCGTTTGGATTTTCTTGTGTGGAGGAAGGAAAACGACTGCCTGTCCTGTGGGACCCGGAAGCCGTTTTCGGACAGGATACTTCCTTTGCCCATCCGCATGGATTTGCGCGGATGGATTTGCCGGAGTTGATTTCGGCACACCAGCGCTGCCAAAATCTGTTCCCGTGTTTCTTTTCAGGTGCGCGGCTCCGACTGAATCCGGGAGAGAAGAAAACGGTTTATACACTGCTGGGGCACGGAAAAACCGGCAGCGGCTGCGGGAAACTGCTGGAAGAGGCGGTATCGCCCGAATGGTTTGCAAGAAAGCTTGCGGAAGCGGAAACAATGGTGGATACACTGTGTGCGCCAATTGCATGCGACACGGCAGATCCCCGATTTGATGAGTACTGCAAGAGGACGTATTTGGATAATTTCCTGCGCGGCGGCAAGCCGGTACGCCTGGCTGGACATACCTTTCACCTGTATAGCCGTAAGCATGGGGATCTGGAACGGGATTACAATTACTTCTCTCTGACACAGGAGCCGCTCTCTCAGGGAAACGGGAATTTCCGGGACGTGTGGCAAAACAGACGATGTGATGTATCGTTTGCGCCTTTCGTAGGCGGAAAAAATGTTGCCGACTTCTATTCCCTGATCCAGCCGGACGGATATAACCCCCTGGTCATCAAACCGGATCTGGTACAGAGCGCCAGTGGAGAGACAATGACACCGGGGCAGTATGTGCTGCGCTATGGGAGACAGGAGGGAATGGCCCGCATAGCGCAAGGAACGGTAAAAGCAGATGCGGACTTCGGAGAGGGATATTGGACAGACCATTGGAGCTATGGCCTGGATCTGATTGAAGACTTCCTGCGTATCTGGCCGGAACGGGAGCAGGAACTGATGCAAATGGAACTGCCCTGGTACCGGCCGCAGGCGCAAATACTGCCCAGAGAAAAACACTATAGTGTGTCGGGTGGAGAACTGCGGCAGTATCACTTTCTGGAAGAGAGACCGGGAGAAAAATGGTGCAGGGATGGGTACGGGAATCTGGTAAAGGCTACTTTGCTGGAAAAGCTGGTCTGTATGTGCGCAATGAAATTTGCGGCATTGGATGCCTGGGGCTGCGGCATTGAAATGGAAGGCGGAAGACCCGGCTGGTATGACGCGCTGAACGGATTGCCCGCACTGTTTGGTTCCAGTGTTACGGATGCCATGGAGCTGCTGCGGCATTTGCGGTTTCTGAAAGCTTCTCTTCGGCGCTATGGAGGAAAGGTTTCTTTGCCGGAACCCCATTACATGTTACTGATGCGCCTAAAGCAGAGCGTCGAGGATATTCCGGAGTATACGGGAAATACGGTGCTGGTTGATTTTTGGAACAGCAGCAAATCCGCGCTGGAGCACTGCCGGGAAGAAGTCTATACGCAGGGAGCATGGGACTATGCAGATTGCCAGGCGGAACAGCTGGCTGAAATGCTGGACGCATGGGCAAATTTCCTTGGTCAACGGCTTGCTCTGTGCCGCGGAGAAAACGGGTTGATGCCGACCTATTGCCGATACCGTGTGAAAATGGAGCAAGGAACGCCTTCGTTTGAAAAGTGTGATATGCCGTTGTTCCTGGAATCCAGTGTGCGGGATATGCGCCTATGTGAAAGCAAGCAAAAACGCAAAGAACTGTTTGAGGCAGTGCACCGGAGCGAACTGTTTGACGGCAAGCTTGGGATGTACCGCGTCAATCAGGCACTGGATATATCCGAGCTGGAGCTGGGGCGTGCGGCTGCGTTTACACCGGGATGGCTGGAAAATGGTTCCATCTGGCTGCACATGGAATATAAATATTTGTTGGAATTGCTGCGCGGCGGATTGTATGAACAGTTTTCGGAAACAATGCGGCAGGCTGCGATTCCGTTCCTAGATCCGGCTGTTTACGGAAGAAGTACATTGGAAAACAGCTCCTTCCTGGTGAGCAGTGTGAACCCGGAGGAGGCGCTTCACGGACGTGGATATGTGGCGCGGCTAAGCGGTTCTACGGCGGAATTTATGAGCATATGGCAAATCATGATGTTCGGCCGAAAACCGTTCCTGCGTACAGAAAGCGGCGTGCAAATAAATCTGCAGCCTTGCATTCCGGCGTATCTGATAGATGAAGAGCGCACAATCCGGGCGGCATTCATGGAAAACAGCACCGTGATCTACCACTTTGCGGAGTGCCGAGATTATTTCCCAGGAAGCTACAGTATTCGTATTCGATCTATGGTGGATGTAGATGCAATTCGTCAAGGTGCGGCTACTGAAACAGTGGCGGATATTTTCTGATCTACAGGGCTTCTGTAAATGAAAATACCGAAAAAAGCCTTGGGAACCGTGCGTATTATCCTGTAGTTCAAACAGGCTGCTTTGAGTTGCGGGGAGATTTAAGACTCGCTAATGAAAGAACGCCCATTTCTGCATGAGCTGTAGCTTCATAGCAGAAATGGGCGTTTTTAGGCTAGGTTTCCGTGCTTGCGAGGCTCGTCAGAGCTACCCCAAGCAGGTGTATACCTCCAAATCAGGATAAGAGCAAATAAAGTATTTGACAAAGTAAATAATTTATGTAAATATATTAACAGAAATGGAGGTATTTATGGCTACTATAAAGGAAATCGCGGAAATTGTCGGTGTATCCAGTGCTGCTGTATCCAGAGTGCTGAACTATGACGAAGGGATTTCTGTCAGTGCGGAAACGCGGGCGGCAATTTTTGCCGCGGCTGAAAAAGTGGGATATAAAAAGAGAATCATTTTTCCCAAAATAGAAAATGTCGCGCTTCTGTACTTCACAGAAGCGGAAGATGAGCTGGAGGATATATTCTACCAGAATGTTAAGGATGAGCTCCTGAAGCAAGCCCGGAAAATGAATATCCACCTTACGGTATATAGTAAAAAGGATGGGATGAACGCCATACCAAAGGATCTGAACGCATTTGTTGCGGTGGGTTGGCTGAACAGGAAGGAAATCAACAGGCTGTACAGAATATGCAAGAGAGGCGTGTTTATAGGAACTTCTCCGGACGAGAAGCTGTTTGATGCGGTAAGACCCAATATGGATTCTTTTGTAACTCAAATCGTAGACTACTTTATGGAGAAGGGACACCGCACAATAGGCTTCATTGGCGGCCCCGACAGAAACATCGATACTGGGTTGCCTTCTATGGATATCCGCGAATGGTCCTTCCGGCAAAGCGTCAGCTATTATAATTGCCTGAATGAAGATTATATTCTGATATCCGACAAATTTACGGTAGAGGAAGGCTATCGTTTGGGCAAAGAGCTTCTGACCAAGAAGACGATTCCTACATCGCTTTGTGTTGCAAGCGATACTCTGGCCGTAGGCGTCCTTCAGGCATTGAATGAGGCGGGCGTTCAGGTACCGGAACAAGTGGCGGTATTCAGCATTAACGATGTAAGTATCGCAAAGTATCTGTCACCGCCGCTGACCACAATTCACATTGACATTCCTATCATTTGCGAAACCGCATTGGATCTGCTGCGGAACAGAGTTCTGAGCGGAGGAAAAATAACGAAGTCTATTTTCGTAAATGGAACGCCTGTGTTCCGGAAAAGCTGCTGATATAACAGGATAGCAGGAGATGCGTTTATTGCATCTCCTTTTCCGTTTTGCACAAATTACAGTTTTGTTTATGTTGTAAATCGCTGAATTTTATCGTGGTCGCTGCGGCTGTATTGACAAGACGAGTTATGAGTGATATATTCTGAATAGTAAATAATTTACCTACAATAAGATAAATTATTTAACTATCATCAACAAAGGAGAATATGTCATGAAAAAGAAGCTGTTGTCTATTTTGGTTATCCTGTGCATGATCCTGTCTCTTGCTGCCTGTGGCAGCGCCCCCAAAGCGGAACCGGATGAAAATGGAAACTATGTCGTGAATGGAAGTTTTGAGGAAGCGGATTTCACAGGGTGGACTGTTACCAATATCGACGATTCCACTGAGGAACTGGATATCTATACCCGTGAAACGGATTGCTGCGACGGTGTTCAGTCTCTGCACTTCTATTCAGGCTCCAGCAATGTTAACTTTACTGCGGAACAGACCATTTCCGGTCTGGAAAAAGGAAGCTACAAGCTGACCGGTTATATTCAGGGCGAGGCCGCAGGGGACGAGAACGCAGAGGTCTTCTTCTACGCGGTGATCAACGGCAAGACATACAAGGCTGACGCGGAATTGAACGGTTACGTTAATTGGTATGCCGCGGAACTGGGCAATCTGGATGTTGCGAATGGAGAAATTACCATTGGCGTGAGTGTAACCACTGCTCCCGGCGGTTGGGGTACGATCGATAACATCACTTTGGTCAAGGAGTGATCTATGGGCTTTGTCAAAGGTATGGATGTATCCATGGCAAAGGCGCTGGAGGCACATGGTGCATCCTACAATTTGGATGGGAAACAGGATGATCTGTTCCGCATCCTGAAAAAATGCGGAACAGACATGATACGCCTCAGGCTCTGGCCGGATCCCTATGATGCGTCCGGAGCCCCTTATGGCGGCGGAAATAATGATTTGCAGACTACAGCGGAGCTGGCACAGCGTGCAAAGAGCAGCGGGATGGAAGTGCTTCTGGACTTTCAGTACAGCGATTTCTGGGCAGACCCCGCAAAGCAGATCAAGCCAAAGGCATGGAAATCTCTCGCCGGAAAAGAGCTTGAGACAGCGGTATATCTGCATACCCGTGAGGCACTCAAGTATCTGAAAAACCGCGGAATCATTCCTGCAATGGTTCAGGTCGGAAACGAGATCACAAACGGTTTTCTATGGCCGGATGGACATGTCAAAAACTTAGCGGCAATGGCAGGCCTTTTACAAGCCGGAATTCGCGCAGTGAAAGAAGAATGTCCTGAAGCGAGAATTGTGCTGCATCTGGATTTCGGAACAGACGCCGGACTGTATGAACGGTGGTTTGACGCTATTGAGCCTTTTGATATCGATTATGATATTATCGGTATGTCTTACTATCCGCACTGGAACGGAAGACTCAACCTTCTTCTTGACAATATGAATCGGGTAAGTCAAAAATATGGTAAGGATGTCATGATCGCCGAAACCTCCATTGGGTACACAACGGACACACTTGGCTGTACGGGGCTCGTATTCACACAGGAGCTTGAAAAAAACACCGGATATCCTGCGACGGAAGCGGGTCAGATGCAATTTCTCAGCGACTTGTTTGAAATAGTCCGGAGCGTGTCCGGGGGACACGGAATAGGGGTGTTTTACTGGGAACCTGCATGGCTGCCCATCCCGACCTGTACCTGGGCAAATGCAAATGGCCGCGCCTATATGAACGATCAGGTTGAGGCGGGGAATTCGATGGCAAATCAAGCACTTTTTGATCGGGACGGGAATGCGAATGCGGCATTGCTGAACTTAAAACAAATGTAGGAGGGAAAGGAATGAAAAGGACAATAGCGTCTGTTCTGGTGGCGCTGGTCGTGGTGCTGGTGTTATCCGGATGCGGTTCCTCCAAAGAACCGGATACGAAATTGACCATCTGGACCAACATGAGTGTAGAGGCAGAAACAATTCAGGCCTATGCGGACGAGTGGGGGACTGCCAATGGATATCAGGTGGAAGTGATTCATCAGTCTCCGTCTGTCCAGAAATTTGCGCAGGCGATCAAGAGCGAAGATGGTCCCGATGCGGTTGTGGGAATCCCCAATGACCAGCTTGCCGATTATGTCAATGCGGGTCTGGCGGCAGAAGTTCCCGCAGACCTTTACGCGGATGAAGATTTTGCTGATGCGGCAATTCAGGCGTGCTGCGTCAGCGGTGTCCGCTATGCCGCGCCGCTTTCCGTTGAAACGACCGCCCTCTTCTACAATACCGATCTGGTAGATCAGGTGCCGGCAACGTGGGAAGAGCTGGTTGCAGGTGCGGCGGAGATTGGCGGAGTTCAGTTCGATGCTACCAGCATTTACTATGATCTCGGATTTGTACGGGCATGCGGCGGCTATATTTTCAAGTACGAAAATGGTTCCTATGACGTTACGGACATTGGTCTGGCAAACGAAGGCGCCGTTCAGGCGTATGAATTTATAAATGCGCTCTGTAATGAATATGGCCTTGTATCCGCGGATGTTACCGCAGACATTGCCAGAAGTAATTTCCAGAACGGTCAGACTGCTTATTATATTGGCGGCCCTTGGGATATCGACGGATTTACCTCCGCAGGAACGCCCTTTGCCGTTGCACAGATGCCCACCTTTCATGGCCAACCGTTTATTACTCCCGTGGGGACACAGGTTTGCTTTGTGAGCAACGAAAGCGACAGTCAGGAGAAGGCATGGGAATTTATCATGTACCTGATTGATCACGGCGCGATAGGAATGTATGAGTCCGGAGACCGGATTCCCGCAAAACTGACCGATCAGGCGGAGGAAACCATCCAGAGCAACGCCTATTCTAAATCGTTTATAGCGCAGATACAGAATGGTGAACCAATGCCCACCGTGTCTGAAATGGGTCAGCTATGGTCTATTCACACCAACAACATCCGCTCAATGTGGACTGGGGAACTGTCTCCTGAGGCTGCTGCCGAAAATATGGTAAAGCAGCTGAAGGAAGCTGTTGACCTGATGAACTCCGGAAAGTAGTGATACCATGAGGGGAAAAGACAACACAAAAGCAATTCCATACCTGTTACCGGCTCTGGTTTCCATTCTGATCGTGACCTGCATTCCGATCATTTATACGATCGTAATTTCTTTTACCAATTACAACATGTATCACCTGAACGATTTTACGTTCATTGCGTTTCAGAATTACCTCACGGTCTTTTCCGGAAGCCTGAAGGATGTCTTTTTCCCGGTGCTGGGATGGACGGTGTGTTTTGCTGTGCTCAGTACACTGGGGTCCTATACTATGGGACTCGGTCTTGCGATTCTTTTGAATAATCCAAAAATGAAGGAATCAAAGGTCTACAAAACCATCCTGATCGTTCCATGGGCGCTTCCCTCTACCATTGCGATTCTGGCATGGCAGGGGCTTTTGAACGAGCAGTATGGCGGTATCAATAATCTGCTTCATGCGCTCGGTATTACAGCCAATATCCCATGGATGACGGACGCACTCTGGGCACGGATCGGCATCATCATTGTGAATGTCTGGCTCGGGTTTCCTTATATGATGAATGTTTGCCTCGGCGGACTTCAGGCGATCTCGAATGACTACTATGAGGCAGCCAAAATTGATGGTGCATCCAGATTCCAGTGTTTCAGAACGATCACACTCCCGCTGGTGACCAAGCTGTCGATCCCATTGGTCATCTCAACGTTTGCTGCTAATTTTAATAACTTTGGAAATATCTACATGATCACGCAGGGTGGTCCGGCACGTGTGGACAATCAGTTTGCGGGTTATACGGATATATTGGCAAGCACAACGTACAAGATGACGACCTGGTCAAACCGATATGAACTGTCCGCAACCTTCAGCGTGCTGATATTCCTCATTGTGGGAACATTTACGCTGGTCAATATGCACATGTCGGGTGCATTCAAGGAGGTTGACTGATATGAATAGAAAAATGTCACCTCACGAAACAAGAAAGCTGTGGATGGGCAGGGTGGTGATTTGGGTCACCATTATAATTGTTCTGTTCCCGGTTCTGTGGATCGTCATGTCCTCCTTTTCAGCGGGAGACAGTTTCTTCCTGTCATCGTTGTTTCCCAAGAAATTCAGTATTGAACATTATACCAGCCTTTTTCAGGAAACGAATTTCATGCTCTGGACGTGGAATTCTGTGAAGCTGTGCCTGATCGTGGCGGCGATCCAGCTGGCTATGACGTCTCTTGCGGCATATGCTTTCTCGCGGCTTCGCTTCACGGGAAGAAAGTACGGGCTGATGTCCCTGCTTGTTCTTCAGGTTTTTCCGAGCAGCATGGCTGTGGCTGGCTATTACATTCTGATATACGAATTTGGATTGGTGGACAGCAATGCAGCGCTTATTTTTGTGCTTGCCGGGGGAAGTGCATATAATATCTGGCTGCTGAAATCCTACATGGATGGCTTGCCGAAGGAACTTGACGAGGCGGCCATGGTAGATGGTGCAACGCATTTTCAGGTGTTCCGGAAAATCATTCTGCCGTTGGCAGCGCCGCAGCTGGCGGTTATTTTCCTGTTCTCCTTTATCGCAACTTACAGCGAGTATGTGATAACATCGATCTTTTTGCAGACTCCGGGCAAGATGACCCTCGCACTGGGACTCCAGACGTTTATCAGTGACCAGTTTGCCGCACATTGGACAACATTTTCTGCCGCGGCGGTTCTGTCGTCTATCCCCATAATGATCGTCTTTATGTGCTTGCAGAAATATATCCAGAGTGGACTCGTTTCCGGAGGCGTCAAAGGATGATAAGTAGACAAACCAACTATTTGAAAGGGGCTATTACGAAAATGAAGAGATTATTCGCATCTGTAATTTCATGTGTTCTGATTCTTTCCATGATTTGCTCTGGCTTGACGGTGTTTGCGACCACAATTACGGGAGCAGTTGACACTGACAACTTTGTCCGAGGCGTAGATGTATCCACTCTCGATATGCTGGAAGACCTTGGCGCACGTTATTATCAAAATAACGTAGAGAGCGATGCCCTCACGATTTTGAAAAATAATGGCGCTAACTATGTGCGGCTGAAATTATGGGTAGATCCATACGACGAAAACGGAAATCCTTATGGTGGTGGTAATAATGATTATGCAACCACTTTGGCGCTGGCAAGGCGGGCAAAAAACCTCGGAATGGGAGTGTTGATTGATTTCCACCTGAGTGACTTCTGGACAGACCCTGCCAACCAGATTAAACCCAAGGCATGGAAAGATCTGTCTTACTCCGAACTGAAGACTACATTGTACAACTACATGAAAGACACGCTGAACAACTTTGCGGCGGCAGGCATTGTTCCTGAAATGGTTCAGGTTGGCAATGAGATATCCACGGGCATACTTCATGATGATGGCAAGGTTGGCAACGGAAATGAGGATTTTTCCAATCTTGCCGGACTCCTGGAATCTGCGATTGCTGGTGTTAGAGCATCCTCTGCATCCAATACCAAAATCATCCTGCATTTGGATATGGGAGGTCAGAACTCTCTCTATACATGGTTCTTTGGCGGATTGCTGACGGCCTCCCCCAATCTGGACTTTGATGTGTTTGGCCTTTCCTATTATCCGATGTGGCACGGGACCATGGAGGGCTTGCAGTATAACATAAACTATTTGGCTTCCACTTATGGCAAAGAGGTATGTATTGTTGAAACTGCATATGCATGGACAACAGAAGATGGTGATGGTGTCGGCAATGTATTTATCAGTGGAGATGAAGAAGTCGGTGGATATCCTGCAACGGTTGAAGGACAATTTGCTTTCATGAACGATCTGGAATCCGTCATTCTTAATGTTCCTAATGATAAGGGGCTTGGTTATTTTTACTGGGAACCCGAATGGCTGCCGGTAGAGAATGGAACTTATGCAACGGATGCAGGCGTTGCATACAAGAATGATACCTACACCCCATGTAATACCTGGGACAATATGACGTTGTTCGATTTTAATGGCAATGCATTGTCTTCTATCAAGGTGCTGAATCAACCTGCGGAGAATCTGCTATCAAATATCAGTTTTGAAAATGATGGCGTTACAACCACTCCCGCCGACTGGAATGTATGGCTTAGCGACTCCTCAGATACGGGGACTGTAAAGACGGAATATGGTTATGCATATGATGGTGATTATAAGCTGACATTCTGGGATGATTCTGCCTACTCCTGCTCTGTATATAAGACATTTACAAATCTTCCCAACGGTACGTATCAATTCTCAATTTGGGCAAAGACCAATGGGGATCAGGATGTGCTCCAGTTGTATGCGAAGAATTATGGAGGGGATGAACTGACCACTACTATTACTACAAGTGATATTAACTGGAACATCTTTACCATCGATGAAATAGTTGTTACCAACAACACTTTGGAAATCGGGGTCTATACTGTTGCCGGTGCTGATGATTGGTGCAACCTCGATATGGCTATTCTGAGAAAAGTTGAGTGACAGAGAGCAGTCATTTCTCCAATTAAGCCGGAAATTCTGTAAAATGCAATATGAACGTGGAACAGGGCGCAGGGAGAAATCTATGATGAAAGGATCAGCTATATGTCGACGTTTGTTATAAATATCATCCACCGGCCTGAAATGGTGCCTGAGTATGCCGAAAAGGTCACAGGGCACGGTCAGACGGAGAATATCGGCCGTAAGGCGCTGCTGACCGAAAGTCTGGACATTTTCAAGCTCCAGCAACAGTGCGCCCATGAAAACGGCCTGAAAACCACCATTCAGATGACCTACGCCAGCCTGTTCAATGACGAGGCTGTGGCGCTGGCCAAGGAGCATCATGCGGTCTATGGCGACGAGATCGCCCTGAGCCTGCTGGGGTTGCCCTGCGAGCAGTTCCGGGAGAAATACAAGACGAAGGATTTCTGCATCTGGATGTTCTCCATGGAGGACAAGAAGGCCATCGTCCGGGATGTGTTCGGCAAATTCTATGAGAAGTTCGGATTTTACCCGGAATCCACGGGCTCTTACTATCTGGACGCCGATCTGATCAACTTCATCAAGGCGGAATACCCCAGCGTAAAATGCGCCGTTGCCACCTGCTGGGAGGAAGGCCCCAAAGCCTACCACACCTGCAATAATTCATGGTATACTTTCATGGACGGCGGCCCATGGGCGCCATGGATCCCCTCCAAGGCCAACACCCACGCGCCAGCGGCCAACGAGGACGAGGATTCCGGCATTGTCGCCATTCCGCACCTGAGCCGCGACCTGCTGGCCTGCTATGACGGCAACGGCTCCAACTTCGGCACCCACCCCCAGAATGTGCTTCGCGGTATGATCTATGATACGAAAACATGGGAATATCCCTACCTGTACAATCTGATCGACCAGTACCGCAGTCTGTCCAAGTACAACAACGGCTACGCCTACAACATGATGTTTGTCGGCCCCGGCTGGATGAACAAAATGGGACGCTGGGAAGCGCCCTATGAGCTGCTGAAAAAGTCCTATTGGGATGGCTGCGCTTACTACGGCCAGCTGAAAAAAGAGGGCAAGCTGGTGGATATGACCATGTCCGAATTTGCCGATTACTACCGGGAAAAGAAGACCTACACCGAGCCGGAGTGCGCGCTGTGGCGGGATATTCTCTACGGCAGCAACAAGCAGCTGTTCTGGTACTGCGACCCCTATATGCGCGCAGGCGTGAACATGGATCAGGGCGGCGCGATTTTTGATCTGCGGCCATATGTGGCAAAGCTGCATTGGCCTGTGGGCATTGGCACGCCTCATGTGCAGGACGCGAGCTACCCCTTCCTGATGCAGGAAAAGTACCGCGCCGGTTACTTTACCCATTACGCTGGGGAAGGAACCATCCGCAGTGCCAAAATCTGCCACAACGGCGAGGAAGTGGATCTGTGCCTGTGCCGCACCAAGGCGCATTTCTCTCAGGAGGGCAGAAGCCGCATCCTGACGCTGGATCCGGTGGAGATCGTATTCTCCGACCTGACGGTGAAGCTCCAGACGGTCATCACCTTTGCCGAGGGCGAAAGCAATATCCGCATCGACCGGAACATTCTTTCCATGTCCGACCCTGACGCGGATGTGACCATCAACGAATACATGGTCGGCTGCTACGGCACAACCGAGTATACCGAGGATATGTCCAGCCTGACCCTGGGCGTGGATGGGCAGACCATCCCCTACGAGTACAAGTGCCGGGAACTGGCGGCAACCAGCGCCGGCGAGGTCTGGTGCAAGCTGCCTCCCATCGATACACTGGTCAGCATGACCTGTGACGGCCGGGAGAAGAAGGGCTACGTCAAGGAAGGCTACGCCTTCAGCCCCATGTTTACCCTGGGCTATACCGGAAAACTTCAGCAGAAGGAGGTCTTCACCACATGGCTCAATCTACGAAAGGCAGACTGAACTACCGCTGCCCCTCCTGCTTTATGCGGGATCTGGACATAGACATGTTCTATGACAGTGAAAAGCAGGAGTTCTACTGCATCCGCTGCCAGTTTTTCGGTACGGAGGAACAGGTCCTCAAAATGAACGAAATGGTTCGCGTCCGCTATAAGGACATGATGAAGCGCTTTACCGATTTCGAGGATTTTTCCGAATAACATCCACCGCAGAGCAGCGGCTGACGCTGTCAGCCGCTGCTTTTCCTGAAGGAGAAGATACCTCTGCCAGTGCAGTCACGGCAGAGCAGACATAAAGCGAGGTTCGCGTATGAATACATTTGTCAAAGGAATGGATCTGTCCACGCTGTCGGAAGTAGAAAACTGCGGCGGGAAATTTTATGATAACGGTCTGAAAGATGATGCCATTGCGATTCTGAAGCGGTACGGCATGAATCTGGTACGGCTGCGGCTGTGGAACGACCCCTACAGCGAAGATGGCATCCCCTACGGCGCAGGCACCAACGATCTGCTGCGCACCGTGCAGATGGCAAAGCGGCTGAAAGACACCGGTGTCGATTGGATGCTGGATCTCCACTACAGTGATTTCTGGGCAGACCCGGGCAAGCAGATCATTCCCAAGGACTGGCAGGGAATGGAGCCGATAGCGCTGGCCGGGGCCGTCTATGATTTTACGTTTTCCGTAATGAACACGCTGGCAGACAGCGGCCTGCTTCCCGCCATCACGGCGGTGGGCAACGAGCTGTCCAACGGACTGCTGTGGCCTTTCGGCAGAACGCCCAATTTTGAAAACATCGTGCTGTTCCTGAACGCGGGTATTCAGGCCGTCCGGGACGCCGCACCGGGGATGAAGATCATGCTGCATCTGGACAATGGCGGCAGCAATATGCTGTACCGGACGTGGTTCGACAGCTATTTTGCCCGCGGCGGCAAGGATTTTGATTATATCGGGCTGAGCTATTACCCCTTCTGGCACGGCACCATGGACGACCTGAAAAACAACATGCAGGATCTCGCGCTGCGGTATCACAAGGACATGATCGTGGCCGAGGTGTCCACGGGCTTTACGCTGGAGGACTATGCCTCCTACGAAAAGCTGGCGCCGGAGGAACGGAAGGGCATGGCCACCAAACGGGAGCTGGCGGAAAAGGTTCCCTATCCCATGACCCCGGAGGGGCAGAGCGCGTTTATGCGGGACATTATGACGCTGATCCGGGACATTCCCGAAAACAGGGGCAAGGGCTTCGTCTATTGGGAGCCTGCGTGGCTGCCAGTCCCCGGCTGCGGCTGGGCGAACGAAGCCGCACTGGCATACACCGGAGAACAAGGCCCCGGCGGCAACGAATGGGCCAATCAGGCGCTGTTCGACTACGACGGGAACGCCCTGCCCGCCCTGAAAACCATCCGTGATTTTGGATGCGACTTTGATTAACGATCTAATGACAAAAGGAGTTTTTCACATGATTACATTTTACAAAGAATACATGATTCAATACAATGAGCGTCCCGTGCAAGATAGTTATTCCAAGCAAAATGAGCGCCCCAAACAGATTGTCGTTACTTCAATCGTTGCAAATGGTAATTTCCATTGTATGTATGGCGAGCGAATCTATGATTCCTTAGAAGATGTCAAACACGACATCGATGAAGGAAGGTATGGTTGTTCAAACCCATTTTCACGCAAAGTATAAGCGCTCAACGACCACCTATTCGGGCAAATTAACAACTTCAGTAACTAGAATTTGCTGTTTAGTCTAGACGGCAGTTTAAGTAGATATCGGAGTTTACCGTCTTACATTTTCCTGAACATGGGGCATCTCGGATGTACGAGCTTCCATCTGTTGAAAAAGTGTGATAAGATACCCCAAAACAAATTTCGGCGGAGTAGTAAGTCGGGACTCTGCCGTTAGCCCGCTCTGGCGCGGAGTCGGGCGAGGATTATATCATAAGTCAAAGCAATCTAGTGTAGCCAGTGCGGTAGAATTGCACTGTTTTCTTATATTGTTGCCTATTCCGAACCTATATCTGCATATATTTTGAAAATGTATATGCAGATAATCCGGGACAGAACCTTGCTATTCTGCATATAATATGATATAATTATATGCAGAAAGGCTGGTGCTGTATGAGAAAATTTGATTACTCTTTTTTGAATAATGGTTTGCTGCCAGCAAATCTTGTGAACCTCACTTCCAACATTGCGGCACTGAAAACAATGGCGGGGGTGCGTAAGGGCGAATATACGCAGATTTTTACGGAACTGGAAGCTGTTGCAAAGGTGCAATCTATCAAAAGTTCTAATGCTCTTGAGGGTATTGTGACCAGCGACGAGCGTATCGCCGCCATTGTCAATCAGAACAGCGCCCCGCTGAACCACAACGAGGCGGAGATCGCCGGATACCGTGATGCGCTGAATGAGATCCACTTGGGCTATGAGCATATTGACTTCCGGCAGAGCGATATTCTGCGGCTGCACGAAATGATGATGAGCTTTGCGGGCTATGAGTACGGCGGGCAGTACAAGACGGACGACAATGTGATTTTGGAAATTGACACAGACGGAAATCGTCGAGTCCGTTTCCGTCCTACCCCTGCGAGCGAAACGCCGAAAGCAATGGAACAGTTGGAGCTTGCCTATCTGGATGCTCGAAGCGATGCGAATATCAATCAGCTTCTTTTGATCCCCTGCGTGATTCTGGACTTCCTCTGTATCCACCCGTTCCGGGATGGCAACGGCAGAATGTCCCGTTTGCTCTCGCTGCTGCTGTTATATAAAAACGGCTTTGACGCAGGAAAATATGTGTCCTTTGAGGAGCAGATCAGCAACTACAAAGCATATTATTACGAGGCTCTGCGGCAATCCTCGGTTGGGTGGGAAGCGGGAGAGAACTCCTATTTCCCATTTGTTGAGAATTTCCTGTCCACGCTCTATATGTGCTATAAGGAACTGGACAAGCGGTTTGCAGTGGTACACGGCAAGAAGGTCACGAAGAAGGCTCGTGTGGAAGCGACTGTTCTGAATAACCTTACTCCAATTTCTAAAGCCGAAATTTGCAAGATTCTCCCCGATGTCAGTCCCACAACCGTCGAGGCCGTACTCGGTGCCATGGTCAAAACTGGATCAGTAAAGCGGATCGGTGCGGGGCGGGCAGCACGATATATTAAGGCGTGAGAGGTAATTTATTATGAGTAAACAAAAAAGTAAAAAGCTAACATTTTGGTCAAAATACAAGATGCCTATTATTGCTATAGTTGCTTTTTCTGCTATCGCCTATGTCATTATTTATTTTGTATTCAAGGGAAATGGTATTTTCCCTGTTGGGACAGGCCTAGAAAAGAGTGATTGGCTCTCATTTTTAGGAGCTTATCTGTCATTTATTGGTACTGTAATTATAAGCTTGATTGCGATATTTCAGAGCATTTATTATAGCGAATTGAATGAAAGGAAGGATGCTGAAAGTAGGAAGAAAGAGATACAGCCAATTTTCTCTGTTAAAATAGTTTCTATAGATATGCAGCTGGATGGGACGGCTGAGGCATTTAGCTTATATGATAAAGCTACAAACCCCATCCACAAAAATGTGGAAATTAGTGTTGAGAATGTTAATAGATTTCCCATTAAGCATATGATTGTATTTGATAAATACATCACTCCACTTCTGAAGTGCAATGAGATACAATATGTTCACTGCGCATATTACGACTCAGTTGATGCGAAGAAATGGCCAAAGCAGATGGCAGTGTTGACTGACGAATACGAGCGTAATGATCAAGGTGTTCCTACATGGTTCAATATCAACTACGAAGATGTTGATGGTAATGAGATGTTTCAGAGTTTTGAATTAAAGAATTTTGATGGGAAACTATACTACGCTCTTAACAGTATAAATGATGCGTAAAACTCCCGCTGCTATTTGTCCAAACAGTGGCAAAATGAATTTATCAGCTTTGCAACGATCTGCTGCCTAGAAACAAATGGCTGCGCCCAATAGCGTGAGTCCCAGGAATTCTGGGCATTGTCGCCGAGAACGAAATAGCACCCCTCCGGTACGGTCAACACTGTTTCCTCCCATACCGGGATTGGGATAGCCGTCACATACTCCAGCTGTGACAGATCTACCGGATCTCCCGGGCAAGCAGCAATTCGCTTTACCAGCAAAACACCATCTTTCTCAAAAATGATGATGTCCCCCACTTTCGGCTCGCTATATAGCCTCAGGCCGAGGATGAAGCTCCCCTCATGCAAAGTGGGTTCCATAGAAGCGGAAGGAACATAGCCAATCAGAAAAACAGAGCGCAGCAGAATATATATTAAGAGGGTCAAGCCCAGTGGTACACACCATGGCTTGGCCCTCTGCCGTATTGATTTTCTCATACGGCCTCCGGGTATCCAAATGCTCGCGATAATGTACAATAAATTGCGCAAATTGAAAACCGCATAAAAGAAGACATAGCTTGCAGGCTCTGGTAGAATGAAGTTACCACACAAACATTCGAAAGGAGCAAGCAAACTATGTCCGAGAAAATTGTACAGCTGAATGAGGAAATTATCAAGGGGCAGCTCAAAGAATTAGTTCGAGGAAGTGTAGAAGAGACGCTGAACGAGCTGCTGGAAAAGGAGGCGGAGTCGCTGACGCAGGCGGCCCGCTATGAGCGCAACGAGGCCCGTCAGGGCTACCGCAGCGGTCACTACGACAGAAACCTTACCACAACCTCCGGTGACGTTACGCTCCACGTCCCCCGGCTCAAGGGCGTGTCCTTCGAGACGGCCATCATCGAGCGGTATCGCCGCCGGGAGAGCAGCGTGGAGGAGGCGCTCATTGAGATGTATCTGGCAGGCGTCTCTGTGCGCCGTGTGGAGGACATCACCGAGGCACTGTGGGGCAGCAAGGTTTCGCCCGCTACCATCAGTGAGCTGAACAAGAAAGCCTACGTCCACATCGAGGACTGGCGGAACCGCCCGTTACAGGGTGGGCGCTATCCATACGTCTACGTGGACGGCATCTACCTGCGCCGCAACTGGGGCGGAGAGTACGAAAATGTAGCTGTTTTGGTAGCGATTGCCGTGAATGAGGACGGTTTTCGTGAGGTTTTGGGCGCCGCAGAGGGCATGAAAGAGGACAAGGCCAGCTGGGTCAGCTTCTTCCAGTGGCTCCGCGGACGCGGGCTGGACGGCGTAAAGCTCATCGTCGGCGACAAGTGCATGGGGATGCTGGAGGCTGTGGGCGAGGTGTTCCCGGACGCCAAATACCAGCGCTGCACGGTGCATTTCTACC
>OKSU01000056.1_pt1 | contig 48669 bp, 43 predicted proteins | sample 1606441 | NCBI WGS metagenome assembly OKSU01 (sample SAMEA3879600, study PRJEB24766) | human gut metagenome | biome: human-associated habitat; feature: feces | place: USA | collected 1985/1987 | reverse complement strand
CCGCCATCCGCCACTACGACGAGGACGACGGATATTCGGGAACCAACTTCAACCGGCCCGGATTCCAGCGGATGCTTGCCGACATCAAGGCGGGCAAGATCAAGCGCGTTGTCGTTAAGGATATGAGCCGGTTCGGGCGTAACTATCTGCAAGTCGGGATGTATACGGAAATGTTGTTTCCAGAGTATGGCGTCCACTTTATTGCCGTCAATGACGGTGTGGACAGTGTGCGCGGGGACAGCGAATTTACCGCCATCCGCAACGTATTCAATGAAATGTACGCCAAGGACACCAGCAAGAAAATCCGGGCAACGTGGCAATCCAAAGGACGCTCCGGCGAACACCTTACCACTATCCCGCCTTATGGGTACAAGAAAGACCCGGAGAACAAGAAGCGGTGGATCGTGGATGAAGAAGCTGCCGCTGTTGTCCAAAAGATTTTTGCACTGTGCATGGACGGCATGGGGCCGACGCAAATTGCAAAATGGCTCCAAGAAAATAAAGTTCTTTCGCCTGTTGCTTACTGCTACGAAAACGACTTGCCGACAACATCTAAACGGCCAACTGACCCTTATAAATGGGCAACAAAGACGGTAGTACATATTTTGGAACGCCTTGACTATTTGGGCCATACGGTCAACTTCAAAACTTCCAAGCAATCGTTCAAGAGCAAGAAAGTATTATGGAATGATCCGGCGGATTGGGTGATCTTTGAGAACACACAGGAACCTATTATTGAGGAAAGCGTGTTTCTGATCGTCCAGAAAATCCGACAGGGCCGCCGCCGTCCCACTAAGATGGGCGACATGGGTATGTTCTCCGGCCTGCTGTTCTGTGCGGATTGCGGCGGAAAGATGTACTTGTGCAGAGCCAATCACTTCAAACCTGAACAGGAATATTACCTTTGCTCAACTTACCGTAAAGACCGCACTTTATGTTCGACCCACTCTATCCGGCGCGTTGTCCTTGAAGAAATCGTGCTGCGAAACCTGCGGGAAGCCATTCAGTATGTGACGCAGTATGAGGACGACTTTGTGCAGCGGGCCGCAGATCAAAGCCTGCGGGAACGGGATAAGGAGCTGGCACAAAAGAAAGACACTCTGGCGCAATCGCAAAAGCGGATTGCCGAGCTGGATGTTATCATCAAGCGACTGTATGAGGATAACATTTCCGGCAAGCTCTCCGACGAGCGTTTCATCAAACTGTCCCGTGACTATGAGCTGGAACAGACCAACCTTACAAATCTTGTCGAACATCTGCGGCAGGAAGTCAAGGAACAGGAGAAGCAGAAAGTCAACGTCAGACAGTTCATTGCAGCGGTCAGAAAGTACACCGATATGCAGCAGCTTGACGCTTCCATTCTCCGGGAGTTTGTGGATAAAATTTATATCTCCGAGGTTTACACGCCGGACGACAACGAGCCGCGCATTAAGGTCAGAGAAATTGAGATTGTCTATAACTTCATTGGTGCATTTGATTTTGAGGAAGCAAGGGAGCAATCCCAAGCAGCCCAAAAAGAAAAGAAAACCGGCGTAGCCTAAACTACGCCGATTCTCTCACATAAATGTTTTCTTACGGAACCACGCCTTTTTCGGCTTGCCTTTTTTGAACATTGTACATTACTCGATGATCCGGATCCAGCCTTTGGGGGCTTCCAGACGACCCATCTGGATGCCGGTGAGGGTATCATAAAGCTTCTGGATGGTGGGGCCCATACCCACGTAGTGAATTTCCTTGCCATGATCCACAATGGTGCCCACAGGGGAGATGACCGCCGCCGTGCCGCACAGGCCGCACTCGGCAAATTCGCCGATCTCCGCCAGCGCCACGGGGCGCTCCTCTACCTCCATGCCGAGATAGTCCTTCGCCACCTGCAGCAGACTGCGCCGGGTGATGGAGGGGAGAATGGTGTCGGACTTGGGGGTGACCAGCTTGCCGTCCTTGGTAATGAAGATCAGGTTGGCGCCGCCGGTCTCCTCGATGTGGGTGCGGGTGGCGGAATCCACGTAGACGTTCTCGTCATAGCCCTTCTCGTGGGCATCCACGATGTTGTAAAGGCTCATGGCGTAGTTTAAGCCCGCCTTGACGTCGCCGGTGCCCTTGGGCGCCGCCCGATCAAGATCGGAGATGCGCAGCTTCAGGGGCTTGATGCCGCCCTTGAAATAGGGGCCGACCGGGGTGACGAACACCCGGAACTGATACTCCGTCGCGGGCTTGACGCCGATGATGGCGTCGCTGCCGAACATGAACGGACGGACGTACAGCGTCGCGCCGGAGCCGTAGGGCGGCACCCACTGGGAGTTTGCGCGGACGGTCTCCACTACGGCCTGCACGAACCTGTCCTCGGGGAACACGGGCATTTTCAGGCGGCGGCAGGAACTGGCCATCCGCTGGGCGTTCAGGTCAGGGCGGAAGCAGACGATGCGTCCATCCTCGGTGGTGTAGGCTTTCAGCCCCTCAAAGCAGGTCTGGGCGTATTGCAGAACGCAGGCGCACTCACTCATGGTAATGGTGGCCTGATCGGTCAGGCAGCCGTCATCCCACTGGCCGTTTCGGAAATTGGAGACATAGCGCATGTCGGTCTGGACGTAGCCAAATCCCAGATTGCCCCAGTCAATATCTTTTCTTTCCATTGTAAACACCTCTCTGAAATTTTATTTCCCAATTCTAGCACCGCAGGAGGCGCAAGTCAAGCATTTGGCGCGGAAAAAAGTATCTCATACAGGGACATTTGTCTTTTTCGGAGGAACCCACAAAAACTGCCCCTTCTTCCCCCCTTTTTCCTGCGAAAAACTCCAAAAGGGACTTGTATTCAATATGGTAAAGTGGTAAAGTATAGGAAAGCACCCCAGAAGAAAGGACTCCGTGTTATGGATATCGTTCGACATCCCGGTGAAGATCTGTTTTTCGAGGCCATTCTGTCCCTGCGGACGGTGGAGGACTGCCGCCTGTTTTTTGAGGACGTGGCCACCATCAAGGAATTGCAGGCCATGTCCCAGCGATTCAGGGTCGCCTGCCTGCTGGACAGCGGCGAAAACTATATCGAAGTCTCGGAATCCACCGGCGCCAGCTCGGCTACCATCAGCCGGGTCAACCGGTGCCTCGTATATGGCGGCGGCTACCGGACGGCGCTGGACAGGCTCAAGGAATCGGGAGTCCTCCCGGGGAGCGGAGAAAAATGAAGCGGGGTGCAACCCCCTTGGCTCTCCCTTTGGGAGAGCTGTCACCGAAGGTGACTGAGAGGGCTTTTCCCTGTTTTCCCTCTCCGTCTTCGCTTCGCTCAACCGCCTCTCCCAGAAAGAGACAATGGGGCAGTTCAATCGCGCCCCTATGCCCAAAAGCCCCGCCGTTTTCGGGTGTATCCATGTCCATTTTTCCCAATTGACAACCACTCCTGCCCATGCTATAATTTAATGGATAAGTTCAGCGGCTCATCCCGCCCGTCTTGCCGCTTTTGGCAGGACGTTTTTTTAGAAAGGAGATCAGCATGACGGATATGACGAAAGCCAAGGTTTACGCTGCTTCTTTGGGGTCCGTATTTTCCGAAGGGGTTTGTTCCTCCCTTTCCGCCCCCGGTCTTTCCGGGTTCGATTCTTCTGAATATGTTATTTTTCCCGGCTTTTGTGACGTGCATGTGCATTTCAGAGAGCCGGGTTTTTCTTATAAGGAGACCATCGCCACAGGCAGCCGGGCAGCCGCCCGGGGCGGCTATACCGCGGTCTGCACCATGCCCAACCTGAACCCGGTGCCGGACAGTGTGGAGAATCTTGGGATTCAGCGCCGTCTCATTGAGGAAACCGCCTGCATCCACGTCTACCCCTATGGCGCGATCACCGTCGGCGAACAGGGCGAAGCGCTTTCCGACCTGGAGGGCATGGCGCCGGGCGTGGTGGGTTTTTCCGACGACGGCCGGGGCGTGCAGAGTGACGACCTGATGCGGCAGGCCATGCTTCGTGCAAAAGCCCTTGGAAAGCCCATTGTCGCCCACTGCGAGGTCAACTCGCTCTTGCGGGGCGGGTACATCCACGACGGTGATTATGCCAAAGCCCATGGCCATCGGGGCATCTGCTCCGAAAGCGAATGGGGGCAAATTGCCCGGGACTTGCAGCTGGTAAAAGAAACCGGCTGCGCCTACCACGTCTGCCACGTCTCCGCCAAGGAAAGCGTGGCGCTCATCCGCAAGGCCAAGGCCGAGGGACTGGACGTGACCTGCGAGACCGGCCCCCACTATCTGGTGATGGACGACAGCGACTTGCAGGAGGACGGCCGTTTCAAAATGAACCCGCCACTGCGAGGAAAGGAAGACCGGGAGGCCCTGATTCACGGAATTCTGGACGGCACCATCGACATGATCGCCACCGACCACGCCCCCCACTCCGCCGAGGAAAAATCCCGCGGTCTGGAAAAAAGCGCCTTCGGCATTGTGGGCATTGAGACCGCTTTCCCGATTTTGTATACCTGTCTGGTAAAACCGGGCATTCTAAGCCTGAACACACTATTGGAGCTTTTGTGCGTCAATCCCCGCAGACGCTTCGGTCTTCCTCTGGGGACAGACTACAGCATCTGGGACTTGAACGCCGCATACGCCATCGACCCGAAGGACTTTCTTTCCAAGGGCAGAGCCACGCCCTTCGCGGGCTGGCAGGTCAATGGAAAGTGCATCGCCACCATCTGTGACGGAAAGCTGGTATACGCCGCTCCGGAAACCCATACCGCCAAATAACGAGAGGAGAAACACCATGGCAAAAAGAACCGACATCAAGAAAATTCTCATCATTGGCTCCGGTCCCATCGTCATCGGTCAGGCTGCTGAGTTTGACTACGCCGGGACGCAGGCCTGTCTTGCCCTGAAAGAAGAGGGCTACGAGGTGGTGCTGTGCAACTCCAACCCCGCCACCATCATGACCGACACCATCATCGCCGACAAGGTCTACATGGAGCCGCTGACGCTGGAATATATCGCCAAGATCATCCGCTACGAGCGTCCCGACGCCATCATCCCCGGCATCGGCGGTCAGACAGGTCTGAATCTGGCCATGCAGCTGGAAAAGAAGGGCATTTTGCGGGAATGCCGGGTCAGGCTGCTGGGCACCTCCAGCGAGTCCATCGAGCGTGCCGAAGATCGGGAGCTTTTCAAGGAGCTGTGCCAGTCCATCGGCGAGCCGGTCATCCCCTCCGAAATTTCCTACTCCCTGGAGGAGGCCAAGGAGGCCGCCAAGCGCATCGGCTATCCTGTGGTGCTTCGTCCCGCCTTTACTCTCGGCGGCACCGGCGGCGGCTTTGCTTACAATGAAGACGAGCTGGTGGAGATTGGTCTCAACGCCTTCGCCCTCTCTCCTGTCCATCAGGTTCTGGTGGAAAAGTCCGTCAAGGGCTACAAGGAGATCGAATTTGAGGTCATGCGGGATTCGGGTGACCACGCCATCACCATCTGCGGCATGGAGAACATCGACCCCGTGGGCGTCCACACCGGTGACAGCATGGTGGTCGCCCCCATCATGACCCTCAGCGACCACGACATGAAGATGCTCAACGACTCCGCCATCAAGATCATCCGGGCGCTGAAGGTGGAGGGCGGCTGCAACGTTCAGTTTGCTCTCGACCCCAATTCCTCCAGATACTATCTCATTGAGGTCAACCCCCGTGTCTCCCGTTCCTCCGCGCTGGCCTCCAAGGCCTCCGGCTACCCCATTGCCCGGGTCACCGCGAAAATCGCCGTGGGCATGGCGCTGGAGGACATCAAAATCGCCAACACCAACGCCGCCTTTGAGCCGAAGCTGGACTACGTCATCACCAAGCTGCCCCGGTTCCCCTTCGACAAGTTCACCTCCGCCATCAACATTCTGGGCACCCAGATGATGGCCACCGGCGAGGTCATGGGCATCGGCTCCAATCTGGAGGAATCCCTGCTCAAGGGCATCCGCTCTCTGGAGGTAGGCGCGAACCACATCTACCATCACAAATTCGACGACATGACCACGGAGGAGCTGCTGGACTATATCAGCGTGTTCCGCTCCGACAACATTTTTGCCATCGCGGAAATCATCTACCGGGGCGTCACCGTGGAGCAGATTCATGAGATCACCGCCATTGACGTGTATTTCCTGAACGCCATCAAGCGCATTGTGGATATGGAGGAATACTTGAAGCTCCATACCAAAGAGCCGGAAGCCCTTCTGGACGCCAAGAAGATGGGCTTCAGCGACAAATATGTGAGCAGGCTCTGGAAATGCTCCGAGACGGACGTGTCCGATTTCCGCAGAGAACACGGTATGTTCCCGGCCTTCCGCATGGTGGACACCTGCCACACCGGCGCATATATCCCCTACTTCTACTCCTCCTACACCGGCGGAAACGTCTCCCGGCTGACGAACAAAAAGAAGATCGTGGTACTGGGCGCAGGCCCCATCCGCATCGGTCAGGGCGTGGAATTCGACTACTCCACCGTCCACGCCGTCATGACCATCAAAAAGGCGGGCTACGAGGCCATCATCATCAACAATAACCCCGAGACCGTCTCCACCGACTACACCACCGCCGACAAGCTGTATTTTGAGCCTTTGACTCCCGAGGATGTGATGAACATCATCGATTTTGAAAAGCCCGACGGCGTGATCGCGTCTCTGGGCGGCCAGACCGCCATCAATCTGGCCCAGCCCCTCCATGACCGGGGCGTGAAGATCATCGGCACCGGCTGCGAGGCCATCGACAGAGCCGAAAACCGGGACGCCTTTGAAAAGCTCCTGAAAGAGCTGGACATCCCCCAGCCCAAGGGCAGAGCCGTCACCAAAATCGAGGACGGTCTCGCGGCGGCAAACGAGATCGGCTACCCCGTGCTGGTACGTCCCAGCTTCGTGCTGGGCGGCCGCGCCATGCAGATCGTGGCAAACGAGACCCAGCTGCGCCGCTACCTGAAAAGCGCCGTGGAAATCGACGAGGACAAGCCCGTTCTGGTGGACAAATACATTCAGGGTCGGGAAGTGGAGATCGATGCCATCTGCGACGGGCGGGACGTGTTCGTCCCCGGCATTATGGAGCTGGTGGAGCGCACCGGCGTCCACTCCGGCGACTCCATCTCCGTCTACCCCTCCTTCTCCATCTCCGACAAGGTCAAGGGCATCATTCTGCAATACGCCAAAAAGCTGGGTCTGGGCATCGGCATTGTCGGCCTGTTCAATGTGCAGTTCATTGTTGACCCCGAGGACAACGTGTCCGTCATCGAGGTCAACCCCCGTTCCTCCCGCACGGTTCCCTTCCTGAGCAAGGCCACGGGCTACAGCCTTGCGGACATCGCCACCGACGTGATTCTGGGGCTGAGCCTGAAGGAGCAGGGCTTCTTCGACATCTACCCCGCCGAAAAGGAGCGCTGGTACGTCAAAGCGCCGGTGTTCTCCTTCAATAAAATTCGCGGTCTGGACGCCTATCTGACTCCCGAAATGAAGTCCACCGGCGAGGCCATCGGCTATGACCGCACCATGACCCGCGCCCTGTACAAGGCGCTGCAGGCCTCCGGCATGAAGCTGCAGAACTACGGCACCGTCCTTGCCACCATCGCCGACCGGGACAAGGAGGAAGCGCTGCCCTTGATCCGCCGGTTCTACCGTCTGGGCTTCAACATCGAGGCCACCGCCGGCACCGCCATGTTCCTGAAGAAAAACGGCATCCGCACCCATGTTCTGGGCAAGATCAGCGACGGAAGCGACGAAATCCCCAACGCCCTGCGTCAGGGACACATTGCCTACGTCATCAACACCCGCGACCCCGGCTCCAGCGGCCGGGACGGCACGAAGATCCGCCGGATCGCCACGGAGCATAACGTGACGCTGTTTACCGCATTGGACACCATCCGGGTTCTGCTGGATGTGCTGGAAGAAACCACGCTGACCATCTCCACGATAGATGCTTGACGTGCAACCCAATTCCCGGAAGGAGCGACCATGAAACAGAGCATTTTCACAATCCTATCCAATACCCCCCTGACGGACTGCGTCTACAAAATGGTGCTTTCCGGAGACACCTCCGCCATTACCGCCCCGGGGCAGTTTGTCAACATTCAAATCACAGGGAAGTTCCTCCGCCGTCCCATTTCCGTGTGCGACTATGACGGGGATACCCTCACCATCGTCTACAAGGTGGTGGGCAAGGGTACGGAAATTCTCTCCCGGATGGTTCCCGGAGAGAAGCTGGACATCCTGACCGGCCTTGGCAACGGCTATGGCCTCGCCCCAGCCGGGGACTGCCCCGTCCTGCTGGGCGGCGGCGTGGGCGTCCCGCCGCTGTACCACCTTGCAAAACGGCTGCTTGCCATGGGCAAGCAGGTAACGGTGATTCTGGGCTTCAACACCCAATCGGAAGTGTTCTATGAAGCCGAATTCCGGGCGCTGGGCTGCCGGGTGATCGTCACCACCGCCGACGGAAGCTATGGCGTCAAGGGCTTCGCCACCACGCCCCTGAACGATCTTAATTATTCCTATTTCTACACCTGCGGCCCGGAGCCGATGCTCAAGGCGGTGTATAAAGCCACCCGCACCTCCGGCCAAATGAGCTTTGAGGAACGGATGGGCTGCGGCTTCGGCGCCTGCATGGGCTGCTCCTGCAAGACCCTCACAGGATACAAGCGTATCTGCAAGGACGGCCCCGTCATGAAGAAGGAGGAGATTCTATGGGAAGCCTGAGCGTCAATCTCTGCGGCATCGAGCTGGACAACCCGGTCATCCCCGCCTCCGGCACCTTTGGCTACGGTTATGAGTTTGCCAAACTGTACGACATTAACTGCCTTGGCACCTTCTCCTTCAAGGGAACCACAAAAGAACCCCGGTTCGGAAACCCCACACCCCGCATTGCCGAGTGTACCGGCGGCATGATCAACGCCGTGGGGCTGCAAAATCCCGGCGTGGGCAAAGTCATATCCGAAGAACTCCCGAAGCTGAAAGCCTGCTTCCACAAGCCCGTCATGGCCAACGTCTCCGGCTTTTCCGTGGCGGATTATGCCTACACCTGCGAAAGGCTGGATGAGGAGGAACAGGTGGGCTGGCTGGAGGTCAACGTCAGCTGCCCCAATGTTCACGGCGGCGGCATGAGCTTCGGCACCTGCCCGGAAGCTGCCGCGGAGGTGACAGCGGCGGTGAAAAGGGTCACGAAAAAGCCGGTCATCGTCAAGCTTTCCCCAAACGTCACCGATATCGTCTCCATCGCCAGAGCCTGTGAGGACGCAGGGGCGGACGGCATCAGCCTGATTAACACTCTGCTTGGTATGCGCATTGATCTGCGTACCCGCAAGCCCATCATCGCCAACAAAATGGGCGGCTTTTCCGGCCCTGCCATCTTCCCGGTGGCGCTGCGCATGATCTATCAGGTCGCGGGCGCGGTGAAAATTCCCGTGGTGGGCATGGGCGGCGTCAGCAGCGCCGAAGATGTGGTGGAAATGATGCTGGCAGGCGCTACCGCCGTGGAGGTGGGCGCGGCCAATCTTGTAAATCCCTACGCCTGCCGGGACATCATCCGGGAGCTTCCCGCCGTCATGGAAAAATACAAAATTGAAAATCTGAAAGACATTATAGGAGGCGCGAAATAATGGGTAAGGACGTCATTGTTGCCTGCGATTTTTCATCCGCCGAGGCGACCTTCGCTTTTCTGGACAAATTCACCGGCCGCAAGCCCTTCGTGAAGATCGGCATGGAGCTGTACTACGCGGAAGGCCCCGCCATCGTCCGGGAGATCAAAGCCCGGGGGCACAAGATTTTTCTGGACTTAAAGCTCCACGACATCCCCAACACCGTGAAAAAAGCCATGTCCGTCCTGCGGAATCTGGACGTGGACATCACCAACCTCCACGCCGCCGGCACCACCGCCATGATGAAGGCCGCGCTGGAGGGTCTGACCCGGGAGGACGGCACCCGTCCCCTGCTGATCGCCGTGACCCAGCTGACCTCCACCGATCAGGCGGCCATGGAGTCCGACCTGCTCATTCATGAACCCATTGACGAAGTGGTCATGCACTACGCCGAGACCGCGAAAAACGCGGGTCTGGACGGCGTGGTCTGCTCTCCTCTGGAAGCGGGGAAGGTGCATGAGCGCTGCGGTCAGCACTTTCTCACCGTGACCCCCGGCGTCCGCTTCGCCGACGGAGACGTAGGCGACCAGAAGCGGGTGATGACCCCAGCCGCCGCCAAGGCCATCGGTTCGGACTACATCGTGGTCGGCCGTCCCATCACGGCCGCCGCCGACCCCGTGGCCGCTTATGAACGCTGCGTGGCGGAATTCTGCGACTGAAATAAGGAGGAAGCATTTTGGAAAGCTACAAAAGAGAATTCATTCAGTTTCTGGAGATGGCCGGTGTGCTGAAATTCGGCAATTTCACCGCCAAATCCGGCCGGAAAATCCCCTATTTCATCAATGCCGGGGAGATCAAAACCGGTAAGGAAATTGCGACTCTGGGCGAATTCTACGCCCGCGCCTACCGGGAAAAGCTGGGGCAGCGGAAGGCCGTCCTCTATGGCCCCGCCTACAAGGGCATTTCCATCGCCGTGTCCGCCGCCGTTGCCCTGAGTCGGGACGGGCTGGACGTTCCCTTCTTCTTCAACCGCAAGGAAGCTAAGGATCACGGCGAGGGCGGCGTGTTCGTGGGCTACGTCCCCAAGGCCGGTGAGGACGTGGTCATCGTAGAGGACGTCATCACCGCCGGGACTGCCATCCGGGAAAGCATGGCTATCTTAAGCCGTCTGGAGGGCGTCAGGGTCGCCGCCACATTTATTATGGTTGACCGCAAGGAGCGGGGCAAGGGCGAAAAGCTGGCCATGGAGGAAGTGGAAGAGGAATTTGGCTTCCCCGTCTACTCCGTGGTGGATGTGTATGACATCATCGCCTATCTGGAAGAAAATCCCGCCAACGCCGAAAATGTGGCGCGGATCAAAAACTACCTTGCCGTGAATGGAGCGAAAGTATGAGGAGTCTGAACAGCATTCTGGATTTAGGCGTGGACGAGCTGGACGAACTGATCGCCACCGCCAAGGACATCATTGCCCACCCGGAAAACTACTGGGACAGGTGCGCTCACAAGAAGCTGGCGACGCTGTTCTTCGAGCCCTCCACCCGCACCCGCCTGAGCTTTGAGGCCGCGATGCTGGAGCTGGGCGGAAGCGTCATCGGCTTCAGCGAGGCCAGTTCTTCCTCCGCCTCCAAGGGCGAAAGCGTGGCGGACACCGCCAAAATTGTCAGCTGCTACGCAGACATCATCGCCATGCGCCACCCCAAAGAGGGCGCACCCTATGTGGCAAGTCAGGCGGCCTCCATCCCCGTCATCAACGCCGGAGACGGCGGCCACAATCACCCCACCCAGACCCTTGCCGACCTGCTGACCATTTCCCGGGAAATGGGGCGGCTGGATAACCTCACCATCGGTCTGTGCGGCGACCTGAAATACGGCCGGACTGTCCACTCCCTGATCGAGGCCATGAGCCGCTACAAGGGCATTCAATTTGTTCTGATTTCCCCGGAAGAGTTGAAAATTCCCGGTTTTATTCGGTATAATGTTTTTGAAAATCAGGGAATCCCCTACACGGAAGTGTCCTCTCTGGAGGAAGCCATGCCCAAGCTCGACGTGCTGTACATGACCCGCATCCAGCGGGAGCGCTTTGACGACCCATGGGAATACGAGCGGCTCAAGGACAGCTACGTCCTCGATACCGAGAAAATGAAGCTTGCGAAAGGAAAAATGTGCGTCCTGCACCCCCTGCCCCGTGTCAATGAGATCAGCGTCAAGGTGGACGACGACCCGAGAGCCGCCTATTTCCGTCAGGCGCTGAACGGCAAGTACATGCGCATGGCGCTCATCCTGAAGCTTCTGGACGAAGCCGCCCGGAATCCCGCAAAAGAAGCCATCGACACGACCGGTTTGGAATACGACCGCGTCTGCCGCAATCCCAAGTGCATCACCCAGACCGAGCAGGAGCTGCCCCAGCTGTTCCGCTGCACCGACAAGGCCGCGGACATCCACAGGTGCATCTACTGCGAGCAGAGAGCCTAATCTTTATCCCACAAAAAATGCAGAATGCCGTTGTTTCGGCATTCTGCATTTTTATTTATCCCTTATATCTCGGCTCGCAGGTCAGGTTGACGCCCAGACGCTTGAAGGTCTTTTCGTCCACCGGGGACAAAATCACCGAGGAATGTACCTCGCAGCCCCGCAGCTTGTCCAGCTGCTCCATGGCCAGTTCCGCCATGGGGTTGGTGGCGGCGCAGATGGACAGGGCGATCAGCGTCTCGTCGGTGTGGAGACGGGGATTGCGGTTGCCTAAGTGGTCAACCTTCAGGTGCTGGATGGGATCAAGCACTACCGGGGAAATCAGGTGCAGGCTGTCCCGCATACCCGCCAGCTTCTTCAGCGCGTTCAGCAGCAGCGCCGAGGACGCACCCAGAAGGTCGGAGGTCTTGCCGGTGACGATGGTACCGTCGGGCAGTTCCATGGCGGCGGCAGGCGCGCCGGTCTGCTCCGCCCGCTGCAGGGCGGGGGCGACCACCTTCCGCTCCGCCGGGGTCACACCGGCCTTTTTCATCAGCAGCTCCAACTTGCGCACCGTTTCGTCGCTGCCTTTGCCCTGCTTCTGCTCGCACATGGCCACGTAGTATCTGCGGATGATCTCCTGTCGGGAGGCGAACCGGACGGCTTCGTCATCCACGATGCAGTTGCCCACCATATTCACGCCCATATCCGTGGGGGATTTGTAGGGGCAATGCCCCAGAATCTTCTCAAAAATCGCCACCAGCACAGGGAACGCTTCCACGTCCCGGTTGTAGTTGACGGTGGTGACCCCGTAGGCTTCCAGATGGAAGGGGTCGATCATGTTCACGTCGTTCAAGTCCGCCGTAGCGGCCTCGTAGGCAAGGTTCACCGGGTGGTTCAGCGGCACGTTCCAGATGGGGAAAGTCTCGAATTTGGCGTAGCCCGCCGTGTTGCCCCGGATATGCTCGTGATACAGCTGGCTCAGGCAGGTCGCCAGCTTTCCGCTGCCGGGGCCGGGAGCCGTGACCACCACCAGCGACCGGGTCGTCTCAATGTAGTCATTTTTCCCGAAGCCGTCGGGGCTGACGATGTAGCCGGTGTCGGAGGGGTAGCCCGGAATTTCAAAATGGTGATAGACCCGGATGCCCAGCCCTTCCAAGCGGGACTGGAACGCCTTCGCCAGCGCCTGTTCATGGAAGCGGGTCAGCACCACGCTGGAAACGTACAGGCCGAAGCCCCGGAAAATGTCGATCAGGCGAATGACGTCCCGGTCATAGGTGATGCCAAGATCGCCCCGAACCTTATTCTTTTCGATATCGTCGGCGTTGATGGCAATGACCATCTCCACCTGCTCCTTCAGCTGCAGCAGCATCCGCAGCTTGCTGTCCGGCTGGAAGCCCGGCAGGACGCGGGAAGCATGGTTGTCGTCATAGAGCTTGCCGCCGAATTCCAGATACAGCTTGCCGCCGAACTGGGCAATGCGCTCCCGGATGTGGGCGGACTGCATTTGCAGGTATTTATCGTTATCAAACGCCGCTTTTGTCATTTCCGTTGCCTCTTTCCCAAAAACTTTCCACCATTTTACCCTATCCGACGGGAAATAGCAAGGCCATTTCGCGGGAAAATCTTCTCTTTCGCGGGATTGCTTCTTGTTTCGGGAACGGCGCCGTGCTATAATGAACGCATCTATTTTTTCGGAGGTGTTTCCATGGAATTCAGCGTAAACCATCCGGTGCTTTACCTGCTTGCCGGAATTCTGATTGCCGTGGTTCTGGCTCAGTCGGTTTTCTTCCTTATTAAGGCTCTGCGCCGCAGTAAGGAAATCGGCATGGATCAGGCCAAAATCAAAAAAACCATCAAAACCGCCGCGCTGTTCACCATCGCCCCGGCCGTGTCCATCGTCATCAGCGTCATCACCCTAAGCAAAAGTCTGGGTATTCCCCTGCCCTGGCTGCGGCTTAGCGTAGTCGGCTCATTGAGCTATGAGGCCATCGCGGCATCCAACGCCGTCAGCGCCATGGGCTTAGAGCTTGGCAAAATCAGCGCCCTGACCGCCCAGCAATACGTCAACATCGCGCTGGTGATGACCCTGTCCATCATGGTGGGCATCTGGCTGGTGCCTGTCATCGGCAAGAAGCTGCTGCGGGGCATGACCGTTCTGGAAAACCGGGACGCCAAATGGGCGGATATTTTCCAGAATGCCATGTTTATCGGCATGATCTCCGCATTTCTGGGCTATGTGTTCTGCGATTTTTCCCGTCTGTGGACGCCGGGGGATTACGCCGCCACCTCCGGGCTTGTGCCGGTATGCGTCATGGCGGTATCCGCTGCGATCATGGTGGTCTGCGGGCTGGTCATGAAGAAATTCAAGTGGAGTTGGGTCAACGATTACGCGCTGCCCATTTCCCTGGTGCTGGGCATGGCTTCCGCCATTCCCCTCACCGCGTGGCTGGGTTAAGGAGGTGCCGATATGAAAAAGCAGCTTAGCTACATCGACTCCGTTCACCGCAGCGGCACCATCTGGAACATTTCCGTGATGATTTTGCTGCTGGCCTTCCCCCTGACGGTGGCCGCCCTGTTTGGCGCCGCCCCGGACTGGGGCGCGCTGGTGGTGGGTCTGATCGCCACTGCGCCCATGTATTGGGCGGTGGGTGTCATTGAGACAATTACCTTCGTTCCCATGCTGGGCGCGGGCGGCTCCTACCTCAGCTTTGTCACCGGCAACATCTCCAACCTGAAGCTTCCCTGCGCCATCAACGCGCTGGAGCAGAACAACGTCAGCGCCAACTCCGAGGAGGGCGAGGTCATCTCTACCATCGCCATTGCCACCTCCTCCATCGTCACCACCGTCATTATCATCATCGGCGTCATTCTGATTGTCCCCCTGACCCCCGTTCTGGAAGCGCCGGTGCTGGAGCCGGCCTTTGCCCAGATGCTGCCCGCCCTGTTCGGCGGACTGGGCGTAGCCTTCGTCAGCCGGAACTGGAAGATCGCCGTCGCGCCGGTGGTGCTGATGCTGGTTCTGTTCATTTTCGTCCCCGCCCTGAACGCCGGTACCGTGGGCATTATGGTGCCGGTGAGCGTGCTGTTCACCATTGCCGTTTCCCGGCTGCTTTATAAGAGAGGAGTTCTGTAAACATGATCGGATATTGGATTCTCGCCGTTCTGGTTGCATTCATCGCCGTGGTCGCCATCCGCACCATCCGCTTCCGTCCCAAGCCCCAGCCCGAAGTCACCAAGGAAGAAATCGCCTTTGACCAGGACGCCGCCGTGGATTCCCTCGCCCAGCTGGTTCGCTGCAAGACCGTGTCCTACAACGACCATTCTCTGGAGGACGAGGGGGAGTTCCAGAAGCTGATCTCTCTGCTGCCGACACTTTACCCCAACGTGTTCGGCACCTGCACCTTCCAGCAGCTTCCCGACCGGGCGCTGCTGCTGCGGTGGCCGGGCAAGCAGGAAGGCGACCCTGCCGTTATGATGGCGCACTATGACGTGGTGCCTGTCAACGAAGAAAAGTGGGACAAGCCTCCCTTCGCCGGGGTCATCGAGGACGGCATTCTCTGGGGCCGCGGCACGCTGGACACCAAGGTCACCTTCAACGGCGTTCTTTCCGCCGCCAATTACCTCATCGGTCAGGGCTTCCAGCCGGAAAAGGACATTTACTTTGCCTTCTCCGGCGGTGAGGAGATCAACGGTCAGGGTGCGCCCAACATCGTGGCGTATTTCACCGAGCACGGCATCCACCCCGCCATTGTGGTGGACGAGGGCGGCGCCGTGGTGGAGAATGTGTTCCCCGGCGTGAAGCAGCCCTGCGGTCTCATCGGCATTGCGGAAAAAGGTATGCTGAACGCCCAGTACCGTACCGTCTCCGCCGGCGGCCACGCTTCCGCACCCAAGCCCCATACCCCGGTGGGCGTTCTGGCGGCGGCCTGCAAGCGGGTGGAGGATCACCCCTTCAAGGCCCACATCGACGGCCCCGCTGCCCAGATGTTCGACACGCTGGGACGGTATTCAACGCCATTGTACCGGGTGATTTTCGCCAACATGTGGTGCTTCGGCTGGATCATTGACACTCTCGGCAAAAAGAGCGGCGGCGAAATGAACGCGCTGGTACGCACCACCGTGGCCTTTACTCAGATGGAAGGCAGCTCCGCCCGGAACGTGATTCCTCCCGAAGCAAAAATGGTGTCCAACATCCGCCTGAATCCCGCCGACAGCGTCACCTCCGCGCTGGCGTATCTGGAAAAGGCCGTCAACGACCCCGCCGTGGAGATCACGTCTCTGGAATCCTTCGAGCCAAGTCCCGTCTCCGAAACCGGCTGCGACGCATGGGAGAAGGTTGCCTCTGCCGTGGCGAATACATGGCCGGGCTGCATCGTCTCGCCTTATCTGATGGTGCAGTGTTCCGATTCCCGGCACTATCGTGACCTGAGCAACCACGTTTACCGCTTCTCCGCCATGGACTTGACCGCCGAAGAGCGCTCGACCATCCACGGCAATAACGAGCGCATCCGTCTGGAAACCGTCGCCAAGGCCGTAGAATTCTACATCCGCCTGATGCGTCAGTGCTGAAACAAAAAAGATGTCCCCCAACCCGGGAAAATCCGGGGTGGGGGATTTGTCTTAGTCCAGCAGATATGCCAGGAAAGCGCCGCCGGTGATGGCGTACACCAGAATGGTGAAAGCCACAACGATCAGCGTCAGGATAAACTGGGCGATCGCCCAATTTTTCCGGGAGCGCTTCTCCGGGGAGCTGCTCACCGCCCAAACGATCAGGCAGATGAAACCAACGATGGGAATTGCCGAGAGGATCAGCGTGCCGATCCAGGAGCCGACGGACATGTCCGTATCCTGCCGTGCGTAGGTATTGCCGTTGTAGTTGTCCATGTTATATTCCTCCTGCTTTCCAAATTTAGGGGATATAATGATTATAACACATATCTGTGAAAATGGGAATACTTTTTCGGCAAAATCTTTTCTGCAAATCGCCCCGCACACCGCAAAAAATCCCGGCAGCCGAAGCTGCCGGGATTTTTTAGCTTAGCGTATTCTCAATTACCGGGCGCTGCGCTTCTTGTTGTAGAAGTACACACCGGCAATGGCGGCGCCGGAGACGACCATGAAGATCACGGGAATGAAGATCATATCACCGGTCTTGGGGTTGGTCTTATCGGCCTTCTCGTTGGTGGCGCTCTTGGCGTTGGCGTTGGTGATCATCACGTTGATGTGGACTTCGCTCTCCTTGCGGAGCTCGTTGGTGTCGGAGATGGTGTCATACTTCTGGGTGTCGTTGACAAAGTTTCCGACCCAGTTGCCCTTGGCCATGTACATGCCGTCATACTTGATGCCGTCGCTGGTCTTGGCAGTGTAGTAGTTCTTCACAACGGTCTTGACCTCGTCCAGAGTGACCACGCCGTCCAGAGCGATGCCCTCGGTGATATTGATGGTCTTGGCGGGATCGTCGACCTTGTTGTCCTTGAAGATGTGCAGGTAAACCTTGTAGGGGAACTTGTTGTTGGTAGTGGTGGTGTCCTTCTCGAGGTAAGCGTAGAATTCTACGTTGCCCTTGATGACGAGCTTGGCAACCTGAGCGCTGGTGTAGAGGTCACCCTTGTTGTCAATCTTCCAGCCCTTGAAGGTGTAGCCGGTCTTGTTATCGGCCTTGCTCTGAGCGTCGGAAACCTTCTTGCTGTCAATGCTGCTGCCGCTGGTCACGTTGTAGGTGGAAACGGCCTTGCCGTCGGTGCCGTAGAAGGTCACTCTGACAGTGTCACCCTCGGGGGTGCTGCCGCTCTTGGCCTTCAGGGTGACGGTCAGGGAGTCGCCGGCATTGATTGTGGTGGACAGGGACAGGTTGTTGCCCTTGTCATCGCTCTTGGCGGTGACGAACTCATAGGAATCCTTCCAGTTGCCCATCCAGCGGTAGCTCAGGATGTCGTCGATAACGGAGGACTTACCGTTCACAGGCTCGACCTGGAACTCTCTGGCAATCGTGTTGCCCTTGTCGTCAATAATCTTAAGAGTGATATACTTGACAGGCTCTTCAGCCTTCTTGGTGTTGACAAACAGCTTCAGGAAGTAGCCGTCGTCGATACCGGCATACTTGATGGTGACGCCGGTAGCATCGTTGTCGGAAGCGCCAGTCCACTTGACAAATTCCTTGTCTTCCTTGACCAGCTTCAGACCCAGCTCCTTGGTCAGCGTCACAGCGCCGTCCACGGGGACGGTGATCTCGCCGTCTCTTGCGTAAGAACCGTCAACATAGATCTTAACGGGAACCTTCGCGTCAACGCGGGTATCCTCGACCTTCTTGTTGACGTACAGGTTTACGTAGTAGCCATTCGCATTTGCCTTCTTCAGGTTGTCATAGCTGATGGGGCCGGTGGTCTCTTCGTCCTTCATGTTCGTCCACTTGACGAATTCCTTGTCGCCGTAAATCAGAGTCTCGGCCAGTTCCTTCGTCAGTTCCAGTTTCTGACCGGGCTTCACGGTAACATACTTGTCAGTGACATACTTTCCGTCAACGTAGGTCTTGACGGTCAGGGTTTCATCAGCTTCCGTAGCAGCGGCCTGGAAAGGAACCGCGCAGACCAGCAGCATAGCCACCAATACGAGGCTAAGCAGCTTCTTCATCGTGTTTTTCATAGTTTCTAACCTCCTAGAAAATTGGTTGTTTTAGAAATGCTGCCGGCTCTGGAACCTTTGGTGTCGCCAATCGGGGAGGCTTTCCGCCGCTTCCGCACCCGGCATCTCTTTCATGTCTGCATGATATCACATCCGTTCCCGGATGTCAATAGGAAAATTACAAAATGTAACAGAATTCTTTACACTTTATAACATTCTTAAACATTTGCCCTTATCTTAAGAAATTTACTCCAAATTTTACCATAAAATTCGTTTTTTACCAGCTACGAAAAATGACAATCTCTGATTTCGATATCTTTTTTCTTTCAAAGGTTACAATTTTGTTGCAGCCACCTGTGGTCTCCCGAAGCGGCCTCCGCCGCCCAGGGGGGGTGGAAAACCCCGGTGCCAGCATGGCACCGGGGTTTCCGCGAAAGGGTTTGGAAAGAAGAGAGGTAGAAAAGAGGATCTACGGAGTTGAAAGGGAGCGGCTCACGGCTTCCGCAACCTTTCTGGTATTACCATACCTTTGGGTTTTGAACAGGTAATAACGGAAATGAAAATAAAAAGCGACGAAATTGTGAACAGTTTTTCTTCATGCCGGAATATCTCCCTGTTTTTTGCGCCTATTCCTTCGGCAAACGGGGCGGCGCGGGATTTCCCGCGCCGCCCTTGGCCTATTTCATTCCGTTGCTCCGGGAAAGATCAGCGTTACCTTGAACAGATCGCCATCCACCAGCAATTGCAGCTGTCCCTTCTGCAGCTCCATCAGGGTCTTGGCAATGTTCAGGCCCAGACCGCTGCCCTCGGTGTTCCGGGAGTCGTCGCCCCGGACAAAGCGCTCCATCAGCTCGTCGGCGTCCACGTTCAGCTCGTCACGGGAGATGTTCTTCAGGGAAATGATGACCTTCCCCTCCAGCGCCATCACGTCGATATACACCCGCGTGCCGGGCAGGGCATATTTCACGGTGTTGCTCAGGAGATTGCTCAGCACCCGCCAGGCAAGTCTTCCGTCCGCCATCATGGCGACAGACTCTTCCGGATGGCGGAATACGGGGGTCAGCTGGGCTTTTTCCAGCTTGTCGGCGAATTCGCCCAGCGCCTGATTCACGGATTCCACCGCGTCCAGCTTCGTAATGTCCGCCGTCAGGTTTCCCGTGCTGGCCTTGCTCATTTCCATCAGATCCTCGATCAGCTTCTTTAGCCGCTGGGACTGCCGGTTGAGCACCTCCAGATAGGTCTTCTCCTCCTCCGGCGTGTGGGGCTTTTGCAGCAAGTCCACGTAGTTGATGATGGAGGTCAAAGGCGTTTTGATATCGTGAGAAACATTGGTAATCAGTTCTGTTTTCATACGCTCCGATTTTAATTGCTTCTGCGCCGCCACCACGGCAACGCCTGCCAGGTCGTTCAGGTCACCGGCAAAGCTCTTGAACGCGCCGATGAGATATTTGTCGTCTACCTTGGTGTCCAGATCGCCCTTGCCCATGCGCTTGGCGCTTTCCAGCAGGATGCCGAAGCAGTACGCCCCGTACAGCACCACGGCCACGCAGGCGCACAGGCTCAGCACCACCATCATTTCCGATCTGCCCGCAAGGGCGGCGAACAGGAGCATCACCATGATGAAGCCCGTCAGCAGCCACTGCCATGTCAGCGGCATCATGGAATACACCCGGTTGACGGATTTTCCGATTTTTGCGCAGGTCTTCTTTATCTGCGTCCACAGCCATCTCAGGGGTGTAAGAAGCATCAGCAGGAAGTCCCAGAATACAGCCGCCGCCTTGGGCAGCTTCCGCAGCAGCCAGCCGCAGCCGGAGAAGCAGCCCTTGACGCACTTCACCAGCAAATCTAAGCACCGCCAGCAGACGCTGTTACGCCACCAGTAGCCGCCGGGGGTCTTGAACTGGGCGGCACAGGCGAAGCAGAAGCCTACGAAAATCAGGCTCATGACGTAGCCCGCCATCAGCACTCCGGCGCAGACCGTTTGAATGCTCTGGCTGAACAGGTCGGCGGCTTCGGCGAACCGCACAATCGCCATTAAAAGGCCGAAGACGATCAGCCCGCCCCCGGCAAGGTAAATGTCCAGGGGAATGCAGTTGAAGCCCGCGGCATGGACTTCCTCACTGCCGGGCTTTCTGCCCGCCGCGCAGCAGAGATACACGGCCAGCACGGCAAACAGCAGCAGGCACGCGCCCATGATGAAGAGCAGGCTGTCACGGCAGCTCCACAGCTGGGTAAGCAGAGCGTACCCGCCGTCAAAGCGGTACGCGCCGGGCGCAAGGGTCAGCTCCACGGTATAGTCGGGCAGCTGGGCGTAGCGGTACTCCACCACCATGGACTTCTGGGCGTCGTCGTCCCAATATTCCATGGTGTGAGCTTCGCCGTCCGCAAAGATCACGTCCGGGTCTGCCGTGCCGGTTGCCAACGGCTTGGTGGGGTTCACGGACAGCGTCTCGAGGGGGGCGGTCTCCTCCGTCGTGTCCGGGACGGTCTCGGCGGTCGTCTCCGGAACCGTTACGGTAACGGTGGTTTCGTCGGTTGTTTCCGGCACCGTCTCTGTGGTGGTCTCCGGGAGGGTCTCGGGCATCACCTTCTGCGTCAGGCTGGGCGTTACCCGGAATACGACCGCCGTGCCGTTGGCATCCCATTCGAATTCGCCCACGCCCGCCGGGTTTGACGCCCGATAAACGATAGAATCGTCCTTGTCCCGGAATTCCACGGCGGTGATGAAGGTATCCTGCGGCATATTGTCCCGGTAGAATGCGTCGCCTGACTGAAAATACAGGACGCCCGCGTCATTGCGTTTCAGCACGCCCACCGGGGTGCTGCCGCTGCAGGTATGTTCCCCCTCGCCTGCCAGCTCCGATTCCGTGGAGAATGTTACCTTATATATATATGCGCCCTCAGTGGGAACGTCGTCCATCAGAACTTCGCTTTGGCTCAGCTCCCGGGTCGTGTCGAACACCAGATAGCCGGATTCGTTTTCCGAGAAGCAGTCCGACACGTCGTTGTAGGTCTGATACAGGACACTGCCGTCTACACCAACGAACGTCACGCACGTGGTAGGCGCGTCAGGCAGGTCTATCACGCCCATCGATGGATTGGCCTCAAAGCGAACGCCGTTGCCGGTGTCGTAGATATTACCGATCGGTTCGACGCTATCCACGCTCCCACTGGAGCCTTCCGTTTCGATGCTAAGGCTGAGAACCAATGCCCCGCCCTCCGGGATGGCGTTATAGGTGCTCGCGTCCGCCTGAGGCGTTGCCTCCGACTTTTCCGTGATGGACAGGACGTATTTATAAGAGCCGCTGACGGGGAAGGAATAAAATTCGGCGTCCGTCAGATTTTCCGCGCCGCCGGATTCCAGCACGTTTCCTTCCGCGTCTTTCAGCACATAGCCCGCCAGCGCCGGGTTGAACACGCCGTAAAGCCAGCCGCTTCTTCCCGAAACGCCCAGATCGTACACGGTCGGCCCCGCGATTGCCTCCGGCACGCCGCCCAGGTTCGCTTCGGCATAGTCCACGGCGATGCGGTCTGCCATGGATTCGCCGTCCGAGCGGATATATCTGTCCCGCAGTTCCTCCACGGAGATGTCGTACAGTCCCGATTCCGTCATGCCGATGATGGCGGCGGCGCTTCCGGCGGCTCCCAGAAGCATCAGGGCACACAGGGCGATGGCAAGGAATTTGAATACAATATTGTATTTCAAATTATTTTCCTCCTTCCATTTTATATCCCTGTCCCCACACGACCTTCAGATAGCGCGGCTCCGAGGGGTTGATCTCGATTTTCTCCCGCAGATGGCGGATATGCACTGCCACGGCGCCCTCGCTGCCAAGCGCCGCCTCCTGCCAGACGGATTCATACAGCACCTTGGTGGAGAACACCTTTCCGGGGTTCGCCATCAGCAGGTGCAGAATGGCATACTCCGTAGGTGTCAGGGACACCGGCTCGCCCTCCACGGTGACGGTTTTGGTGCGGTCGTCCAGAACGATGCCACCGATGGTGATGCTGCCGCTGCCCTCCTCCGGGCGACTGCCCAGCTGGGCATACCGGCGCAGCTGGGAACGCACCCGCGCCAGTACCTCCACCGGCACAAAGGGCTTGGTGATATAGTCGTCCGCCCCCACGTTCAGCCCCAGCACCTTGTCCTCCGTCTCGGACTTTGCGGTGAGCAGAATGATGGGCGCGTTGGAAAATTCCCGAATCTTGGAGGTCGCCGTGATACCGTCCATCACGGGCATCATCACGTCCAGCAGAATCAGGTGGATGTCATTGTTTTTCGCAATTTCCACCGCCTGGGTGCCGGTGAACGCCTCGAACAGATTGTACCCCTCGGGGGTCAGGTATATTTTCAGCGCGTTGACGATGTCCGGCTGGTCGTCGCAAATCAGAACATTGTACATATGGTTTTCCTTCCTCTCGTCATCTTTTTTTCTTATTATATCACCGGCTTCTTTAAGATGAAAGAGGTCTATTTCTTAAAATGCCATTAACATTTGGAAAAGCGCCTTTTGCCAACTTCCGCGCCACATTTTTTCTTGCTATTTCCCCGTTCCCGTTTTATAATTACATCATTCAATTGTTACACCGAAGGAGTTGTTTTCCATGCTGAAAGAATTTTTTACCGCCCTGGGAACCGGCGCGCTGAACAAGGTGCTCCACGCCGTTCTCGTGCTGGTCATTGGCCTTCTGATCATTCGCGTCGTCACGAAGCTGCTCCAGGGAGGGCTGGAAAAATCCCATCTGGAAAAGGCCGCCCACAGTCTGATCCTGTCCCTTGCCAAGGTGGCCATGTATATCCTGCTGGGTCTGAGCGTAGCCTCCAGCCTTGGCATTGACGTCACCGGCATCGTCGCTCTGGCAAGCGTCCTGACATTGGCCGTTTCCCTGTCGCTGCAAAATATGCTCACCAACGTCATCGGCGGCTTCACCATTCTTTCCACCCACCCCTTCCACTCCGGCGACTATGTGGAGATCGCCGGTCAGTCCGGCACGGTGCAGGAGATCAACATGACCTACACCCGCCTTGCCACCTTTGACAACAAGCTCATTTCCATTCCCAACAGCGCCGTGGTCGCGGCGCAGATCGTCAACTACTCCGCCGCTGACACCCGCCGGGTGGATATCCCCGTCTCCGCCTCCTACGACGCTCCCACCCAGAAGGTCATCGACGCGCTGGTGCAGGCCGGAACCATGGACAATGTGCTTCTGACCCCCGCCCCCAGCGCCTGTGTGAGCAGCTACGGCGACAGCGCCATTGCCTACACCCTCCGCGTCTGGGTGAAGACCGAGGATTACTGGGACGTGTATTTTGCCCTGACCCAGCGGGTCAAGGACGTCTTCGACGAACAGGGCATCACCATGACCTACCCCCATCTGAACGTACATCTGGATAAGTAAAGCATACCGCCCTCCCAAATGGGGAGGGCGGTACTGTGTGATAATCACATAGATAAAACTTCCAGCAGCGCCATGACGCCGATCCCCGGCAGTCCCAGGAAGCCGGCCACCAGCACCGTCACGGCGTTGATGGGGAAATACGCCCCCGTGAATCCCGCGACGGAATTCAGCAGCCACAGGCACAGAAAACCGCACCCGGAGTGTATGCCGACCTTGAAGATCAGCTTCATGGGCATCAGCAGCAGCCGCACCAGCACCAGCGCGACAAGGGCGGGAATGAGCAACGTTACAAATTTTTCCATAGGCACCTCCGAATAATCAGGCTTGTTCCGGTTAAGCTACCTGCGGACAGCAAAGGAACGGGAACCAAACGTGACGACGGTTGCTTTCGCCCATTTCATTTACTGTCAAGTGTGTCGCCGAACGCGCAGCGGTATGACGCGAATTAGGAACTCTGAAAACAAGCTTCTTCTGCTTTCTCGCGGCATCAGACAGAATGTATTTTCTCTTTGATACTCTTTTCCGATTAAAATACTTATTTTAATCGGAAGCGAGCGGGCGAAAAAGATTTGTGTTCAGTGATTCCTGCGCAGGGAGAAGGGAACGGCTCTCCTGCGTACATTCTGCCACAGAAATTTTGCGAATAAACGAAAACCGGAGTACAGATGCGCATGTTTCCCGCGCGTCGGCTCCGGTTTTTGTACTTGCCCTCTCCCCTGCCCACAACATCCTGTGTCCTGCCAAAAAAAATCTTCGTTTTTCTGCGAAATTCTCTGCTGCCCCGCCGTTGTCCCTGTTGGGAAGGTGTGGTATAATGACGGAAAACGACTTTTTCTGCGAGGCACCGAAATGATAACCGAACCTGTCAAAATTTCCCAGAGCGACATCCGCAGGCTGCTCTCCGCCGCCAATCCGGATGCAGCGCTGCTTTACCTTTACATAAACAGCGGCAACCGCCCCGAGGACGCGGAAGCCGATCTGCATTTCAGCGCCCCCCGCTACGGCTGCGCCGCCGCTACCCTGCGGCAGCTGGGTCTGTGGCCGGAAGACCGTCCCAGCCACATCGCCCCCGGCGAGCGCCCCAGCTACTGCGAAAAGGACGTGCTGGACGCCATGGACTCGGACAACACCTTCCGAAGCCTTTACGGCGAAGTGCAGCGTCTGCTGGGCCGCAGTTTGAACACCGAGGAACTGAAAATTCTTCTGGGCTTTGTGCGCTACCTGGGACTGACCGCAGACGTGATCTCCCTGCTGGTGTGCTACTGTAAAGAACGCGCTCGACAGAGGGGAAGTCTGCGCAACCCGTCTCTGCGCACCATCGAGAAGGAAGCCTACAACTGGGCGGAACGGGGCATCGACACCGTAGAGGAAGCCGCCGCTTTCATTCAGGCGCAGAACGTGCGCAATTCCCGGCTGTCCCGGCTGATGAGCCTGATCCAGATCCGGGGGCGCAGTCTCACCGCCGCCGAGGAGCGCTATGCCCAGAGCTGGCTGGACATGGGCATGGACGACGAGCTGATCTCCATGGCCTACGAGCGCACCTGCCTGAACACCGGCGGCTTGAACTGGGCGTACATGAACAAGATTTTGCAGCGCTGGCAGCAGCAGGGCTTCCACAGCGCCGAGGACGTCCGCACCGGCGACCGGAAGACGGGCGTCCCGAAGGGTGCCTCCGGCCAGCTGGGCGAAGCAGAGCTGGAAGCCATTCAGAAAGTATTGCAGGAGGGATAATTCGTGGGATACAGTGCGGAAGTGGTCCAGCGTGCCCGGGCGCGTCTGGCGCAGGCAAAGGAAGACCGGGAGTCGGAAAACAGGCAGCACTTGGCAGAGGCCTACGCCAAAGTCCCCCGCATCCGGGAAATCGACATGCTTCTGCGCCGCACCATGGCGCAGGCCGCTCAGGCGGCCTTTTTGCAGGGTTCTGACGGTCAGGCGCTGCTGGAACAGGCGCGGCGGGAAAACCTCAGCTTACAGCAGGAACGGGCAGCGCTGGCCGCGGCGAACTTTGAGGATGGCTTCTTGGACGAAAGCCCCATTTGTGACAAATGCGGCGGCAGCGGCTATGTGGGCACCACCATGTGCGAGTGCCTGAGCGAGCTGTGCCGTCAGGAGCAGAAAAAGGAAATTTCCGTGCTGTCCAACAGCCGGGAAACCTTCAGCCAGTTCCGGCTGGACTACTACCCCGACGCCGTTGACCCCAAATACGGCGCCAGCCCCCGCACCATTATGGAGCGGACGCTGAACATCTGCCGCCGGTATGCCGCGACCTTCACGCCCAATGCGGGGAACTTGCTGTTCATCGGCGGAACGGGTCTCGGAAAGACCTTCCTGTCGGCGTGCATCGCCCGGACAGTGACCGACCGGGGCTACAGCGTTGTTTACGAAACTTCCAGCCACCTGTTCTCCAAGCTGGAGCAGGCGAAATTCAGTCCCAGTGATGACACCCGCCGGGAAGCGGCCAAGCTGACGAACAGCGATCTTCTGATTCTGGACGATCTCGGCACAGAGATGCCCGGGCAGTTTGTCACGGCCGCGCTGTACAGTTTACTCAACGACAGAATGATGGCCGTCAAGCCCATGGTCATCTCCACCAACCTGAATGTGGACGAGCTGAGCCGCCGCTATTCCCCCCAGATCGCGTCCCGGCTCCACGGCGACTTCCAGCGTCTGACCTTCGTGGGAAACGACATTCGGGTACTGAAAAACAGAGGTTTATGATGAAAACAGGTATTTTATTCGATTTGGACGGCACGCTTCTGGACACGCTAGCCGACCTTGCCGACAGCGTCAACCACGTTCTTGCATCCTTTGGCTATCCCCAGCGCACGGTGGAGGAAGTCCGCCAGTTCGTGGGCAACGGCGCTGCCCGTCTGATTGCTCAGGCCGTCCCGGAGGGTGCGAACCCCGCCCCGGTGCTTGCGGCGTTCCAGCCCTATTACAGCGCCCACTGCCAGATCAAAACCAAGCCCTATGAGGGCATTCCGGAAGCGCTGGCCGCGCTCCGGGAGCGCTACCCCCTCGCCATTGTTTCCAACAAGCCGGACGCGGCGGTCAAAACCCTCTGCGCCGACATTTTCCCCGGCATTTACGCCCGTGGGGAAAGCCCTGACTGTCCCCGTAAGCCCGCCGCGGACATGGTTTACAAGGCCATGGCATCCATCGGCGCCGATACGTGCATCTACGTCGGCGACAGCGACGTGGACGTCCTGACGGCGAACAACGCCGGTGTCCCCTGCCTCAGCGTTCTCTGGGGCTTCCGGGACAGAGCCTGCATGGAATCGGTGGGTGCGAAGCATTTCTGCGAGACGCCCGCGCAGTTGGTCGCGGACATAGAGGAGATCATCCATGGCAAATGAATTTTACGCTCTGATGGGCCGTATGCGCTACATAACCCGCTGGGGTCTGATGCGCAACACCTTTTCCGAAAACATTTCCGAGCACAGCCACATGACCGCGGTGCTGGCCCATGCTCTGGCGCTGATCCGTCGGGACATTCTGAACCTCCCCGCCCCCGACCCTGACCGCTGCGCCGTGGCGGCGCTGTACCACGACGCTTCGGAGATCCTGACCGGCGACCTGCCCACGCCCATCAAATACTACAATCCGGATATCAAGACCGCCTACAAAGAGGTGGAGCGCATTGCGGGCAACCGTCTGCTGGATATGCTCCCCCCCGAGCTGCGTTCCAGCTACACCCATTATGTGCTGGAGGACGACGCGGAGCTGGAACCCTTCGTCAAGGCCGCAGACAAGCTGTCCGCCCACATCAAGTGTCTGGAGGAGCAGAAGGCAGGCAACACAGAATTCGACTCTGCGGCGCTGCAGACTCTGGACGCGCTGAAAGCCATGAACAGCCCTGAGCTGGAATGGTTTCTAAACAACTGTCTGCAAGCCTTCACGCTGAATCTCGACCAGCTGTAGTACTTGACGGTTGACGGAAAATATGCTACCATAGGCTGTGTCGATGTGCTGACATTTGTTATGTAATTTTATATCCCCCGTCATGGGGGGACATGCCGCTGTGGTGGAATAGGTAGACACCCGAGACTTAAAATCCCCTGGGCCGAATCATGCACCCAATTTGAAAAGCCTCAGAGAAATGCGAGCTTTTTGAATTTGAAATTTGGGAAATTTGGAGCATCCCTCCAAAACATCCCTCCAACCTTCCATCCCTCGTTTTTGAGGGATGCATATGCCGCTATGATGGAATGGTAGACATAGCAGACTTAAAATCTGCCTGAGGTTACTCAGTACCGGTTCGAGTCCGGTTAGCGGCACCATTTTTTCAACGGACACTCGGAGATTAAATGCTCTGAGTGTCCTTTTTTTGCTCCAAAATGCCAATAATTGCATTGGCAGAATTGATTTTGGAATTCTCGTCCAGATGCGTGTAAATATTGGCGGTTGTTCCGATGGTACTGTGACCAAGCCACGCCTGAATTTCCTTCATGGGGACACCCTGGGCAAACAGAAGCGTTGCACAGCTATGCCTAAGCTCGTGGAAGCGGAAAACAGAGTATTACTCGTGGTAGCGGAAAGCAGAATATGCTATAATGCAGACAGGCTATGGTTTTGCCGTAGCCTGTTTTGCATGGAAAGGGGAGGATTACGCATGGCACGAAAAAGCCGGAAGCATCAGACTGTAGCGCTGCCACATCCGCACTCAGAGACTGCTGGGTATATCCGTTTGTCTGTCACAGGAAAGGGCGGCGATGGTTCCATAGAAAACCAAAAGAAAATTATTGAAGCGTGGGGGCAGGAAAACCAGCATCCCATATTGCGATGGTACATTGATGCAGGATGGAGTGGCAGAACATTTGATCGACCGATGTTTCAGAAGCTGATTGCAGATAGTGAACGGGGCGAGGTTGACTGTGTTGTAGTCAAGGATCTCTCCCGCCTAGGCAGAGATCACATCGCAGTTGGATATTATCTGGAGGTCTTCTTCCCTATGAACTGTGTTCGTTTTGTTTCAATTAATGACGACTTCGACACAGTAAACGGCTTGACCGATCAATCCCACCCACATGGAGCTAGAATTCGCATTCCAATAAAGAACGCATTTAACGAACAGGTTGCAGTAGAAATCAAACAGAAAGTTGAGGCGACTTTGCAAATGAAAATAGGCCGAGGAACATTTGTTGGGCCGAGAGCCCCCTTTGGATACCAAAAGTCCGAAGCAAGCCACGATCAGTTAGTCCCTGACCCGATTGCGTCCATCACAGTGCGGAAGATTTTTGAGCTGGCGGCAAACGGAACTGGCGTAACAGGTATCGTCCGCTATTTGAATGAAAAAGGATTACCCACTCCGATCCAATACGCCCGTTCCAATGGACTGACCGGGAGTTTTGCGGATGGAACAAGCGATTGGAACAGTCGATCTGTGAAATATATTTTGACTAACCGAACCTATACTGGGATGCTCATACAAGGCAAGGAAAAGCGAGTTGTAAAGGGCACCCATGAACCGCTGGTAGACGTTGAAACCTTTGACAGAATCCAAAGTGAATTCAAAGCCCGTTCATTTAATATCAGTCCCACACCGGAGGCGAGCGAGAATGTTTTCAAAGGCAAAGTTATTTGTGCCTGCTGCGGAGGAAAGATGCAGCGAAAGCGCGGAACGAACCATGCGGATTGGTATTTCTTCACCTGCATTTCAAAAAATCGGTTAGGTGCGGATAAATGTACAGGAATGTATGCCAGAGAGGAAGATGTACTCAGTGCTGTGTACTACCAGCTAAAACAGTACATCGATCATCACTTTATTACCAAAGATCAATATAAGCAGGAAATACAACGCATGGATTCCATCATTGAAGCAGCTTCTCTCAAATATGAGGAAGCTACCGATTTCAGCATGAAGCAATATGAAAAGTATGTCATGGGTGAAGGTTCTAAAGAAGCCATTGCGGCTGCACGGCCTGCAAAGGAGCAGGCCGAAGCGGAACTGAACAGGGCGATTGCAGACAAAGAAGCCTATGAAAAACAGTATCAGGTGTTTTGCAAACTGCTGAAAGCTAGCAGAAAGGAAGTCCCGTTGAGCGAGATTATTGATTGTATTGAACGGATCGTGGTTGACGTTGATCGAAAGATTATGGTAAAATGGACTGAGTAAAGAAGAAGGCGCGCGGTCAGATACTCAGAATTGATAAAGCAATTCCCGATACAAACAGCGTAATATGATGGCAAGAAAGAAACCCTTCGGCAGATGTTTGCCAATTCTCACGTCGATATGATTTATGGCTCTGCTGGTACCGGTAATTCTACACTGATTAATCACGGCGCCAGATTATAAAGGTGAACGAAATGGGAGTAATCCAAGAATTCTTTAATAATCGAGAGATAGCTATCGGGATTTGGGTTATTATTGGTCTTGCTGTCATTCTCCCTACTAAACCTGCAAGACAATTTATAAAAACTGCTATTCCAATTTTGTTTTGCAAGAAATTTGTGATATTTTACATTGTATTTCTCAGCTTTTTGGGTTTGGTGTTGTTCGCATTAAATTGGGTAGGACTTTGGGATCTCACTTTGTTAAAAGACACTGTCTTTTGGGTATTGTTTGTTGAACTTCCTCTTTTTGCCAAGGCGATTGAGAAAGCAGACGGTGGACGATTCTTTTCAAAGCTAATTCGGGAAAATGTTGCTATTGTAGTTGCAATTGAGTTTTTTGTAGGATTTTGGACTTTCAGTTTAATAACGGAAATTATCCTTATCCCTTTAACAGTTTTGATTTCAGTCCTACAAGTATTGGCTGGACAAGATAAAAAGCACCGATCTGTGAAACGCTTCTTTGATGGTTTGCTGGTACTGTGGGGAATAATACTGTTGATTAATGCAATTTACAGCCTTATCCATGCTCCAAATCAATTTTTAAGTTTTGACACCTTAAAATCACTATTGCTCCCACTGGTACTGTTAGTGTTCAATCTTCCGGTTGTATATGGATTGGCATTATACAATACTTACGAACAAATCTTCATCAGAATAAAAGGTTCCAAATCAGAACAAAAGAAAATGAAATGGCAAGTAATTCGCTTTTCTGGAATAAACCTTTCAAAAGTATCGGCTATCAGAAAGAGCCTACCAAATACAATTGTTTGTTGTCGAACTTCAAATGACCTACAGATAAATCTTAAAAAACTGGCAAGACGATTGGACTTACAGATAGGAGAAAACTACATGAAACGCTCGCGTTATTATGTATTAGCTTGTATAGCCGGATTGATTCTGAGTTTTATTGGACTCATAGGTGCTAATTCGGCTGTGTCCTTAAAAGACCTTGTTACGTTGAATTTTGTATTTGATATACCAAGAATCAAGGAAATTCTGACAAATATTTTCTTTACAATGATTGTTTTCAGTGCAACATTGTTTTTCTTTGCAATTGGTTTTGCAAAAAAGCAGAGAGAAGATGTTTCCCAAATCAAGAAATATGCCTTATATGAGCTTTTGCTATCCGTTAAAATGCAGCATTCTCAACTGGTAGATTACCCTCCTATAGACGAACCCGCGGACTTGTTTTGTGCTTACGTACATAATGTATATGAAGTTCGGGCCGCTTGTGATAAAGTGTTGGCTGCATATGAGAATCTACTAACAACATGGGAGCAAGAAATGTTGAAGAACTTACAGCATTCTGCAATGATCTTGTCAGAGGACTTTGGCATTTCTGCCGAAAATTTTAGAGAGTATTCTGCTACCCAATTTTGTAATTTTTATGATGAAAAAGTTCGAACTGCTCCGCAGAATGAAAAAATCAATGTATTTACTCACAAGATCAAAACGGATATAGAAAAATACTCAAAACATATTGAGCAGTTTTGCGAGGACTTTAAGCACTATTATTGATCCAATTCAACAGACGATGTCTGTTGCGTTGAATCAACTTGTGTCACTCTTTGCATCGCTCTTGTTGGCACTTACGAAAATATTCTTCAAAAAGTATTTGACCATCTTGCACAGTATCATTGTTCAATATGCAAGAGCAAAAAGGTCAGCATTGATGGTGATGACTCAGACGAGAATGGAATGGTTCAAAAATGCTACTTACGCTGCGAGAAATGTGGTTCCATAACAGAAGTCGATTTTGAAAAAAGTAGCGGCGATAGCCCATCGTATACTACTGGCAGGGGTGTTGAGTAAGATAACTGCAGCATTTATACCCCGACTATTCAGATGGAGTTTGATGAATAATATGAAAATCAACAGGCTAAAAATTGTCAACTACAAGCTTTTTCAGAATGTTACCATTGAAATGAACGAGAATATAAATATCTTTGTTGGAGAGAATGATTCGGGAAAAAGCACCATCTTAGAGGCCCTATCAATGGTTCTGACCGGTAAAATTAACGGTAGCAGTGTCGCAAATCGGCTTAATTTGGATTGGTTTAATGCTCAAGTCCGACAAAAATTCAAGGAATCTATTGAGGCTGGTAATATGCCTGACTTGCCCACCATTGAAATTGAGGTATACTTTGCTTCTCCCGATGAAGATGAAATTGCAATAAAAAAGTATAGAGGCACAAATAATTCACTTCATGAGGATGCTGAGGGTGTCAAACTGGAAATAATATTTGACACCCAGTATGCACCAGCATACAAGCAACTCCTGGTTGAAGGAAAAGTCAGAGACATCCCTGTTGAATACTACAGGGTCAATTTCAGGTCTTTTGCAAATCCAGAATACTATGTCCAGACAACGGCAAGAAAAGTGGCATGTATTGATACTACAAAGAAAGACTATGGTCCGGTGCTGAGTCGCTTTGTTTCTACCAGCATAAACGAATATCTCTCGGAAGAAGATATGACCGAGTTGCGTCATGCTTATAGAGCAAATCGACATGAATTTACTGAAAATCAAGCAGTAATACGGCTTAATCAAAAACTACAAGAGGGTCACAGCTTTGATGGTAAAACGATAGGACTAAACTTAAGAGAAAGTGGAATTGATGAATGGAAGGGAGATATGTCTATTTCATTAGATGGCATTCCTCTTGAAAATTCGGGTTTCGGCACTCAAAATATGTTTAAGTCGGAAATTTTCCTGCTTCAAAATACGGATGTTGATATTTTAATAATTGAGGAACCCGAAAATAACCTTTCCTACTCAAACATGTCTATTCTCATCTCTAAACTGTCTGAGAGCAACGGAAAGCAGTTGTTTATTTCAACCCATAGCAGCTTTGTCGCAAATAAACTGGGCCTGCAGTGCCTTCATCTTGTTGCAAATGCGAGGACAACACCATTCAAATCATTAAGCAGTGATACTTACAACTACTTTCTAAAATTACCGGGCTATAACACGCTACGAATTCTTTTGGCGAATAAGGCAATATTGGTTGAAGGACCGGCTGACGAATTGATACTGCAAAGAGCATATATTGATAACTATGGAAAACAACCGATTGAAGACGGAATTGACGTAGTCGCTGTCGATAGCTTGGCGTTCCAACGATATTGTGAGCTTGCTTCTCTAATTAGTAAACCGCTGACTGTAGTTACAGATAATGACGGTAACGCTGAAGCTGTTCGTAAGCGCTACGAAAAATACACAGGCCTTGTTACTCTTTGTGTGGAATCTGATAATACCCTAAACACGCTTGAACCCTCTGTCCTTGCAGCAAATCTTGATACCTTTGAATCGTTCAAATCCATCATCTACTTAGGAAAGGACATAGAAAGCAGAGATCCAGATAGCATTAAGAGCTTTATGATAGGAAACAAAACTGACTGGAGTATGCGTGTCTTTACCAGTGAGAAGAAGATAAACTACCCATCATATATTTTAAAAGCCATCGGGATAGATAGTGAAAATGTGGGTGATAGAGATGAATAATCAAGTAGTATTTGCGGCAGCGGGGCATGGAAAAACATATTCACTGTGTTCACAAGCCAAAACCGCCATAGATAACACCAATAAACATGTGCTGCTTATTTCATATACAAATGAGGGAGTTCGTTCTTTAGAGAATGAGTACCGGAAGCAAAACGGCGGTGTATTGGATGACAGAGTCATATTCAAATCTTGGTACAGCACTCTTCTCTCTGAATTTATAAAACCATACCAGTGCTCACTTAAACTAAAAGAAAAGCGCTATAAGCAAGAGTTTCCAGTTACATTTCCAGAAAATTTTGTAAATTCCATTGCATTTTATGATACAGAAGCACCTCCTAAATGGTATAACCAGACCCACGTACAATATTACGTGAATAAGCGTGGCGATGTTGTTCCTGACAGGACAAGCCATTTAGCTTGGCTATGCAATGAGCATTCTAGAGGAAAAGTGATTAGGCGAATCCAAGAAATATACTCCCACATATTTATTGATGAACTCCAAGACTATGCTGGTTGGGATTTGGAAGTCATAACTTTGCTATTCAAGTCCAAAATACCTATAACATGTGTAGGCGACTACAAGCAGGCAACATATAGGACAAATAATTCACTGAAGAATAAACAGTATAGAGACGAGAAAGTTCGAGCCTATTTTCTCATGCTTGAAGCACAGGGTTTATGCGTTACTTCATATGCGAATACCACAAGACGATTCAATCAGGAAATATGTGATTTTATCAATACGATCCACGGAGATGCGGATTCGATGGTTGAACCCGATCCAAATAATCAGCAAGAAATGCCAGTAGAAAATAGCGGAGTCTACATGATGAACGTGGATAGTCTGCGTGAATACTGCGAATACTACCATCCAATAATATTGCGATATGACAAAAAGGCGAAGGTTAGTTTTCAACATGACTGCGATGTCTTCAACTACGGTGGGTCCAAAGGCGCAACATATGAAAGAGTAGTAATCATACCTGTCAGTACAACGTTACCATTTATAGAAAGACAGGTGAAAATCACGTCCAATCAAACGCGAGCTAAATTTTATGTTGCATGTACGCGAGCGAAGCATAGTGTTGTTTTTGCTATGGAGAACCCCTGCGAAAACGGGGTATTCAAAGCAACCGATATTCATTTCTCTGATAAGTCTATTCCAGCATATAAGTTTAGTAAGCCTGACTCAGATATTTGATTAATCGAACCATAGTAAAAACAGAAATCCCAGATTACCACTTGTTGGTGGTTTGGGATTTCTGCTTTTGCAGGAAATATTTTTTTGTCGTGTGCTTGACATACGGGTGCCGGAGAACGTGATAATTTCTGAGTGGCAAGTTGTTCTTCTCAAGGAAGCGCCGGAAACGGTACTGCATTGTCCGCGGCTCCAGAGGCCGCTCTGTGCCGGTAAGCAAGCAACAATCCTTCTTGTCCTTCATCTGGCGCAGTATGGAAAGCATTTTCGCCGTCAACGGAATAGCGCGAACGGAGTTTTCGCTTTTCGGCGTTTGTAGCACCAGCTCGGTGCGCTTTCCGTAGTTGATGCGGTAAACCGTCCTCTGGCCACGAAGTACCCCTTCCGCAAGGTCAATATCAGACTAGCTTAGTGCGCAGACCTCGCCCAGACGCAGCCCCGTTTCCAGACACAGAAGATAGCCCAGACTGCTTCTGTCCGGCTTTTTGAGTACGGCGGCGGTGATTCGCTGACTTTCCAGCGGGGGAAAAACCTCCACTTGTGAGCCTCTCGGCATATACGCGGAACTTTTTTATATTTTCGGCTTAACGATCACTTTAATTGATTCTAGACTCATTTGGCATTTTATCGCTTCTTCTAGGTGCTCAATGTCATAAACCTGGGTAATAAGCTTTTTGATTTCTATTCTTCCCGAGTTTATCAAATTAACCGCTCTTTGGTGCGTATCGGGGTTAATCAGTGAACCAACGATTGTAAGCTCTTTTTTAAAAACATCAAAGAGTTTCAATTCATAGGTTTCTTTTGGATTTGGTACGCTAAACAGGACCACCCTTGCTCCTTTTCCTGCAATTTGGAATGCTTGCTCAGTTGCAATAGGATTACCAACACACTCAATCACAACGTCGGCTCCATCTGCCCTGCTGTACCCCCGAATCATTTGAACAAGATTCTCGCTTTTGGAATTTATGGCATAATCTGCCCCAAGTTCCTTTGCCAGTTCACATTTTGCATCATCTACTGCACACATAATTACGGTAGATGCTCCCCGCAGTTTTGCGACCTGCATCATTAGAAAACCTATTGCTCCTGTACCAATAACGGCAACGGTCTGACCTGATTTGATCTCTGCCAAATCTATGCCGTGAATGACACATGCCAGCGGCTCTGACATTGCAGCAACTTCAAAATCAATATCATTATTGATTTTGAAGCACTGCGATTCAGGGCAAACTGCATATTCGGCAAACCCGCCATTAGCATTGACTCCAAGCGCAAATAGATTTTCGCAGTTTTGCTTTTTCCCCATCCGGCAAGGTCTGCATATACCGCAGTACATATTTGGATCCAGCGAGACATGATCTCCGGGCTTTGTCACCGTAACCTCGCTTCCAACTTCCTGAACAATACCTGCAAATTCATGGCCAAGCACTACCGGTGGATTAACTGCTGCTGAGCCTTCTTCACCCTTGTAGATATGCACATCTGTTCCGCAGACGCCGCATGCACAAACTTTTATAAGAACTTCTTTTGGTGCCAACGGTTTAAACTTCATTTCACGAATCTCGAAAGCCGGTTCATGTCCTGCACCTAGAAAGAAACAACCTTTCATTGTATCTCCTTACTTCCCAAGGGAGCATTTTTATTTGCTGAACAAATCTGCACCCTTTTCAGTAAGCGCAGTCTGTATCTTTCTGACATCGACCTGCCGGGGAGCAACATTATCTTCAACCGCAATAGCAGCTGCAACTCCCGCAGCCTCGCCCAGTGCCGTACATACGCTCATGATTCTGAACGACGCAAGGGCTTCGTGGGTGCTGGAAATACACCGGCCGCTCACAATCAGATTCTCCACATTCCTAGGCAGCAGACAGCGGTAAGGGATATCATAGGGCGACACTACCTCTGCAAGTCCGTTAGCCTGACCTGCACCATCCGGATTGTGTATATCCACCGTGAAATTTGCTTTATGTACGACGACATCATCAAAGCGCCTTCCGGCACGGAGATCATCAATATTGAGAACATAGTCTCCCATTATTCTGCGGCTTTCTCTTACTCCTAAATGTTCGGAAGTGTACTTAACAACGCAATTCTCGTAACCGGGAACATACTTTCGCAGGAAATCGGTTATCTGATCGATCTGCTTTCTTAACTCAACTTCTGCCTTCATCACATCCTTGGCGTTGAGGGGGTTAACATAATTTGCCTGAGTTGTATTGACCATTCTTTCACCGGGATTAACGGTAGCATATAGCCTAACTGCTGCGCAGTTTTTGGGTAGCAGTCCTTGCTCACAGCATCTTGCGGTGAAATCAAGAAAGCGCTCACCGTTAAGCTGAACATTATCCTCTTCACCGAAACACTTTATTGCTTTAGTATCATCGACATTGGAGAGGACGTACATCAAGGTAACAGGTTGAGTAACACCATCTGTGCTCCTTCCCATTTCCCAAGGAGCTCCCGCATAGGTTGCTACATCGCCGTCACCAGTAGCATCAACAAACACCTTACCTTGAATTACGCTTATTCCGCTATGCTGGGCTATTACAAGCCCCGTCAATGCCTGTCCCTCTTTTATTACGTCTACAACCGTTGTCTGCAAATATACAAAAACTCCGGCATCATTGAGGAAGTCAATCAGAACGCGTTTTGCCGTCTGCATATCGTGTACGTGACCATTGGTAGCATGCATATTATTCTGTGCCACACGCAGGAGTCCGCCGACCTCATCGCGCATTGTGCCTTTTGCGACTTCTCCCATCATAGGGCCTACTCCGCCAAGAGTAAGATTGCCGCCAACGGCGCCAAAGCGCTCGATAACCGCAACTTTGCAGCCCCTTCGAGCCGCGGCAACTGCAGCACAGACACCAGATGCACCGCATCCAGCAACTACCACATCGTAAGAAGCCTCAACATTGAGGTCTTTCTGGTAATGTAACATTAATATTTGATCCTTTCTTCTGTAATCTGAACGTCCGAGGATGTACGTTGCCATTTGGTTCTGATGCCAAGATAATCGGCATCCCATAAATACCGTACAAATGAGTTGGCAGCTATCTCACTTAGTGATGCCACTCCGGTCTTTCCTATGTGAATTCTCCCTATCGTAATCATCGGCACAAGGTGTGTACGCGATGCCGATTCTCCCTGTCTGTACTCGCAATAATGGAAAAACTCATGCATAAGAATCACGTTCTCTGCAAGCTCATAGCTGCAGTTGTGTTCCTTTGCCCAAAGCTCAACGGATTTGAGATAAATGTATACTATTCCTGTCTTCGGCTGAATATCCGCAAAATACCTCATGTGGCCGGAAACATAGTCAACATCTGCCCTCTTCAGCTTCAACCCTACGCTCTGTATCACATCTGCAAAACATACGCCGTCATTAGCCGGGTAGTCTTCGAGAAATATCTTCCCGCATTTTTTCCCCAACTCCCACGCTTCATCTATGAGCTTTTGGTGCATATCTTCTGGAATGCGGTCAACAACATAATCTCTTTTTAAAAGCTCCAGGGCTTCCTCTTTGCCCGGAAACGGCATTGCTGTACCATCCATAGATCAACTCCTGTTCAGTCCATCCTATCGCTGCAAATATAGATAAGCTGATCATCGTCTCTGACGGTTGATAGCTCGATTCTTGCAATGGATATGATTTGCTCCACACTGGACATACCGGACAGATTTATAAGTCGCTTACCGAAAATAATATACGTATTGGGCAACTGTTCACCGCCATCGCCATAATCGGCGCAGTCCTCGATTATTCTTCGCAGTGCAATTTCCCAGCCGATCCCGCTTGTTTTCTTTACTGTCGCATTTTCCTTTTGCAGTCTGATAACGCCTTCATCGTCAACAAGCCGTGCATTATGCTTTATTATTTTCTGCAAGCCAAACATCTTTTTGGTAACAGCATCGTGCATAACCACAAACATGTAACCGTTATCGGCTTTGATATACATCTCATCCGTCGGAAGCTGCATATTCTCTCCGGCAACCTCCAATACGTCCTCAGCAGTCAACTTTCTGCTGTTAAGGTCCTTTGAACGCAATTCGGTATTTCCAATGGCGATGGCACGAACAATATTTTTTTTCGTATCAATTTCAACATTGACCTCAATGGAGTTCGGTGCCGCGCCTGCTTTTATTGCTTTCTGTTCAGCTTCCCGACGTACCTCAAGTATATCCTGCTCGGTGGGATTGGCAATAGTGCGCTCAACTACGTCTCTGACAAGGGCAAGTGCCACTCCGATCGTGGAGATCACCGGGGCATTCTTTGCTATCTTATATCTGTGACCCATCGACTGTGCCAAGTGGGGCACAACGCTGCACGCGCCGCCTCCGCCTCCAATGAACACAGTTGTTCTCGGATTCATATTGTAGTCGGCCATAAGCTGTCGGGCAACTTCACCATTCTTTTTTGCAGCATACTCCAGAGCTTTCATTGCGGCTTCTTTTACACTGACTCCCATGCTGTCTGCAAGGGGTTTCCATGCCAGTTCTGCCGCTTCAATGTTCCCGAATGCATAGTCTCCCTCTGAAACATATCCGCAGATATTGGCTGCTCCTGAAAGCGTAAGCGCAAACCTCTTGCCGTTTGAACATTCGATATACCCATAGTCCGGATCAGTTTTTGTCGGCGCTATCGTTTTAAGAACAGGAGATACAATATCCGCTGAATCCGCATATACCTCATAGTCTAAACCGGCAATATGTGCGCTTCTGGGTCCGGTATCGGATATTAAGCCATCCTTCATTTGTATCATGCTACCGCCGCCTATGCCGACGGTGCGAACATCAAGGGAGGTAAGGAATGTTTTGTGCCCACCGATTTGCGAATAGCGAACCATAACCTTGCCGTCTTTTACACACGAGATGTCTGTACTTGTTCCCCCAACCTCAAAAAACAGTCCGTCGGTCAGCTTCTCATGCATTAATGCACCTGCTACACCTGCAGCGGGACCGGACAGTATGGTCAGGATAGGACGTTTTCTGACTTCATCAACGGTCATAACTCCGCCATCGCACCTCATGACCATAAGATTTGCCTTAATCCCTGCCTTTTTGATGCTGTCAGAAGTCATGTAAGCTGCGTTCAGCATTTTGGGCATTATACTCGCGTTTACGACAGCCGTCCTCGTCCGAACCCTCAGCCCGTACAACTTAGATATGTCGGCAGTAGCAGTTCCGGGTATTTCTGCATCGCGACACATATCAATAACTTCGTTTTCATTTTCTGGATCATCAACGCTGAATGCCTCGGCAGCAACAATAGCTCCTGCGCCTTCACTCTTTAATTCGACTATTGCCCTTGCAATATCTTTATGGAATGAGGAAGAATTGCTGTCAATATAGCGATTGCACGTGTTTAATTCCTTAGTGGATGTAAGGCGTATTTCTCCCATCTGGGTATCTGCCTTTGACTTGATTCCTTCCATGCCGCTGCCAATAGTAATTATGCCGACTTTTTCAACATCTCCTTCCAGCAGTGCGTTTGTTGCTTGTGTTGTACCGTGTGCAATAAACGCAACATCATCGGGAGATATATTATATCTCTGCATTACTGCCTGAAGAACTTCTACGATCCCAGCGGCCACTCCCGTGGCCGCTGAATGCGTAGTAGGAACTTTCTCTGATCCTATAAGTTCATAGGTTTCATTATCAATTACAGCAGCATCTGTGAAAGTACCACCAACATCAATTCCGATTCTCACTTTCATTGCGTTACTCTCCAAAATGCTTTATATAATATTGCTGCATATCAGCCCCAGAACATTATCGTTCCAATAATGATTGCTACAGCAGCTGCTGCCCACATCCAGAGGATCTGCGCTTTGGTGATTTGAGTTACATCCTCTTCGACGAAGCCCGCAGCCCATACATTATGTGTATTAGTGGGGCATGAGGTGTCCTGAACCGCAGCAACACCCAAGAAGCCAACGCAAACCATAGCAGGTGCGACGGTTCCCAGGGATGCCATCAGAGCGGCGATGCCTGCGCCGAGGCCGTACATATTCAGAGGCCCGCGGTAAAGCACCAGCGGAGTAAGAACGATAAACAGTGCGGCAAATGCTACGGGAGATGTCGGAACGATATTAGATATCAGGGGTGCAAGGGCATCCTTGACCATACTGGTGTTGATTGCGTTAAGCAGCATACCAATGAAAAACATCAATGCGGCACAGGGAGCGCCCATGAGGAATCCGTCATAGCAGGTCTTAGCAGTTATATTGCAGGTCTTCTTCCAGCTTTCTGCGGTAAAAATGAGAGCCCAAAGAATTCCCAGCAGGAATGCAGGAATTACATCCCACTTGAATCCGACAACAGCGGCAATAGGGACAAAGGGGGTGAGCATTGCAAGGGCGCCGCGTACACCCTTGAGTTTTACGGGAGCCTCGCCTTCGGTTTCGGAAACCGGAGCTGAAAATGCAAACTTCTTTCCATTCTTTCTAAGGCGAGTGATAATGTAGAGAAGGCCAGCAATACCAGTGGTGATGGCAACAACAACGCTGAAGAGATAAACCTGCCCAACTTCCAAGCCAAAAACCTCTGCAAAGTAAGTCGCACGAACCATGCCGAAATGATCTCCGGCACCATAGGCGCAAAGAAGAATAGCTGCGGCAGTGAACTTCTCAACGCCAACAGAAATCAGGATCGGAATTGCAATAGTACCCATCATAATGACGGCACCCAGACCAGACATAACGGTGGACAGGGCACAAATGACAAGGAACAGCAGAATTGCAACAACGTTGGTTTTATCACCGCCAAGTTCAGCTGCTTTTCTTATCATGTTTTCTGTTATGCCGGTACGCTGCATAATACAGCTCATCCAGGTTGCAATAAGGCAAGCGGTGTAGGAACCAGCGAGCTTAACAGCACCGGACTGGATAACAGTAGATATTATACTCTCCTCGCCTGTCAGAGGAACGCCGGCAATGACAGCAATACCAATTGCAAGAATTGGAATAGCAATAAGGGTAGGCACTTTCCTGGTGACCATCAGTACCATAATGACGACCATGAATGCAATAAGAATTATACCTTTAATCATAGCTTTTTCCTTTCAACATTTTTGTACAAAGATTTGCTTTTTTGTGTGTCTCTTTTTCCTTTTCACCTTCATTCCGAAAATGTATCGTATGCCAGACCTCAACCACGGCGCCATGGCTGAGAAATCTTTTTTCGCGGCTTATTTTTACCATAAAAATTATGAACAAATTATATCATTGACGTGCAGCAATGTCAATCTTTTTTTTACGCTAAAAATAATTTCTTTTCTCTGATGCCCCTTGAAAAAGATTTGCTTTTTAGGGGTTGATGTTATCAGCAGTTCTTGATATAATTAATAGAAATCTATAATAGGTGAGGAAAATGGGAGACATTTTATCTCAAAAGAAAATACGGGCGCAAAATGCGGAGAAGATACTCAAAGAGTTGCTGCGTAGTGGGGAATTGGCAAGGATAGATCTTGCGAACAAATGTAATGTTTCCCCTGCCACCGTAACTCAGGTAGTCACTCCGCTTATTGAGCGTAACATCATTCAGGAATCGGAGCAGGTCGCTTCGACGGGCGGTCGCAAGCCCGTCCTTCTTCAACTGGTGTCTGATTACGGTTGTATTATTGTTATTGAGGTTCTGTTTTCTTCAGTTGCTGGACACGTTTTTGATTTGCATGGCAACGAAGTCTTTTCCTCTGTTATTTCAGACCATTCCCTCAAGAACGACAGGCTTTATAAAGGAATAATAGGCTTTGTCGAAAATGTAAAAAACAACCATGAAAAGCTGGGATGCTCAGGTAACATTCTGAGATTAGGGTTGCTGGTGCACGAGGATGTAAGCGACACTGACCTTCTGCTTTTGTATTCAACAGATGTTATTTCAGAGTCCGTCCCCATGGAATATTCTTTATCCGGCAAATTTGGAACCCAAGTCACCCTAGACAGGATTGCCCACTACTCCCTAAATCAATACTTAAAAAAAACGCTGACTTTAGCAAGCCCTGATTATATCTATATTCATATTGGGGAGTCTATTACGGCGACCATAGTTTTGGACGGCAAGGCAGTTTCCGTTAAAGGGCAAACTGTTTTGGATGTGACCCAACTTTCCTTTGAAAACCGAAACCGGGTTACGAGGGATAATTCTGGTTCACTCTCTGGAGATTATCCGCCTGCACTTACAAAAATCATCTCTTCATTGCTAGTCCTTTTCCCCGTAAATACCGTCTTTCTTGGCGGAGTACCAGTGGAAAATGACAAAGGAATCATTCACAAGGTAAGTGCCGAGTTCAGTTCGCGCGTGGCGGTGAAGCAGTGGGATGAACGTCTCGCAAATGTATCAAAACCATTTGCTCATACATTGCTTGAAAAATCGATTAAACATATCGTTCGTCAGGCATTTTATTGAGCTTGCCTATGCAGTTTATCGTTTTCTTTCGCGTTTATCTAACCTGCTGTGTATGGTAAAATAAATATGCACGGCACAAGATCGGCTTTTTTACCGCTACGAGCGCGCGCATAAAACTGATTTTGCTCTCCAGTTGAACCGCAAATTGTCCCAGCCAAATGGCATCAAGGACGTATAGCAAAATAAATGCTTATAGGAGAGCACGCCGTGACAACTTTTATAAGGATTATAAGGAGCGCAAAGGTATGGAAGTTGTCTATCGGTGTTGCTGTTGGATTGATGTGCATAAGGAAGTCATCGTAGCCTGCTTGGTTAATGGCGGAGAGCAGGAGCTGCGGGAGTTCGGCACAACTACAGGCGAAATTAAATCCATGGCAAATTGGCTCACGGAATCAGGCTGTGAAATGATTGCCATGGAGAGCGCGGGCGTATTTTGGAAACCGCTGTATAACCTGTTCGAGTTGATGGATTTGAATAACGAATATCTACAAGAATAACGATTAAGAATGACAATGGCCCAAGCCAGGCTGTAACAAGGGGCACAAAAAAGAAAACCTATCTTCATATGCCTATTAAAGGCAAGAAGATAGGTAAAAAGTTCAGAAAGCACGGAGTTATGAGGAAATACACATTAAAATAAGAATCTCCCTTTGCAGCCATTGTATCAATGACTGCAAAGGGAGATGGTGCGAGTGGTGATACAGAACTTTTTGAAAAAGCCAGTAATATCAACGGTTTTCAAGGCGGACGAGTAGCAAATAACTTGTATATATCCCCTTTTCGGGCGACTGTTTTTAAGACAGCCGCCCTTTTTCCATACCTAAATTCAAGTGTTGTGATTAGGGTGCAAAAGCCTCTGTTTTTTCCTCTCTGACCGCCGCAAGCAGGCGGGCATGTGTGTTTTCCTAAGGATCACATCCGAGAGACAAAACGGAGGCTTTTCCCATTGAAACCAACACCTTTCATTTTCAGAGGAAGGAGGTGCGAAGATGGCTGTATTCCGTATCGAAAAGACCAGGGATTACACGGTCATGTCAAACTATCATCTGCGGGATATGTCGCTGTCGCTGAAAGCGAAAGGGCTTTTATCTCTCATGTTGTCTCTGCCGGAGAATTGGGACTACACCATGAAGGGTCTTGCCCGTATCTGCAAGGATGGAATTGACAGCATCAGTGGTGGCATCCGGGAGCTGGAGGCGCACGGCTATCTGATCCGTGCGCGTGTCCGTGGCGCAAACGGGCAGCTCGGCTCTATCGAATACACTATTCTGGAACAACCTAAAGCGCCATCACCTACACAGGAAAAACCTATACGGGAAAATCCCGTACAGGCAAATCCAATGTTGGACGCTCCAATTCAGGAGAACCCCGCCCAATTAAATAAAGAAGAATCAAGTAACTATTCCTGTTTGTGCCGAGCCATACGGTCGATGCGCCATGACCTCGTTTCAAGTCCGCAGGACGGGACCACTGTAACGGGCGAGCGAACAGCACCGAACCGCAAAGCAAGCGTGGCAGCTTGCGGGCGACGACGCACGGGCAGGGTCAAAGATACTCGCGCATTGAACGCCCACAAAACATTGTGCGCCGCACCCATCAGCATGGGCCGGGGTGAGATTCCCGTGGAGCTGTGCCAGCAGCCGTCCGTTTTGCCTCTTTCATTGCTATTTTTATGAAAGGGGATTTTATCATGCAAGATAAAGCTACAAATCCCGGCAAGATCAACAGGCCAGAGAAAAATCCTCTGGATGCAAAAACGACCTATCACATCGGCAATCGGTCGTTCGTTGTTGAGCCGGTTTTCAAAAAGGAAAGCCCGGATACCCTGGGCAGCGTTCTCCTTCGCCTGATGAAGTCCGAGAGTGAAAAGCTGTAAATAGCTTTCAAACCCGGCTGACAGAGGCAGCAAATGGCAGTATAATGTGTTCGTACAAGTATATTTGCTATTCGACTGCCTTGACGGAAGGAGGACTTATGAAACAGTCGAATAACAAAAAATCCCGTGACGTGACCGCCTTTCTCTATGAAAGACTTTCCCGTGACGATAATCTTGAAGGTGAAAGCTACAGCATCGGCAATCAAAAGAAGCTGCTTGCCAAGCTCCGCTCCGAAATAGAGAAGCAGAGCAGCCGTTCCATGACGACAGATATGTTTATCGGTCTTGTCCGCAAGTACACCAGAGCGAGGAAACTGACGCCCCGGATGCTGAACGAACTGGTTGAGAAGATCGAAGTATTCAATGCGGAGAAGATCGATGGCGTATGGGAGCAGCGGCTTCGCATCCACTATAACTGCGTCGGAACGATTGAGATTCCAACGGTGCTGCCCCTGCCGATCCTGGAAGTGTCCGTAAATACAAGAAAAGGCGTAGTCGTCAACTACGCCCCCTGTGAACTCGCTGTATAAAAAGCGAGTGTTCTTACAGCCTTTCAAATGCTATAAGAACACTCGCCATGGTGCGGGCAACAGGACTCGAACCTGCACGCTTTTGGCAGTGGAACCTAAATCCACCGAGTCTACCAATTCCACCATGCCCGCTTATTTCCGCCGGATGCGCCGCTGTCTGCTTTCCATCCGGCCTTCCGGGTTATCTTAACACGAACATAAGTCATTGTCAATCCGATTCATTTTTCTTTTTTCGCAGCCTGTTTTGCCAGTTCTGCCCTGAGAAAACGGCATGTATGGGATTTTATACCGTTTATTTGCGCAAAAGTCAAGAGTAAAAGCAGAAAAAACTAAAATATTTTTTCAGAAGGCTTCAAGCGGCTTCGGCGACGTATCTTTCAAAGAGCGATCCGGACGTTTCAAAGCCTAAAATCTCGCGCGGGTAATTGTTGATCCACGTTTCGACGCGCTGAATATATGCGGCGGTTACTTTCCGGAAGTCTGTTCCTTTCGGCAAGAACCGCCGTATCATTTTGTTTATGTTCTCGTTCGTGCCGCGTTCGTATGCGCTGTACGGGTGGCAATAGTAAACCTTCGTGCGCTTCCGGTCTTTGCCGTAGATGGATTTTTCAATTCCGGCGCAATCCATAAATTCCGATCCGTTGTCAAACGTAATGCTTTTGAATATCTGTGAAAACTTCTTCCCGAAGCGGCGTTCTAATTTGTTCAGCGCCGCCACGACGCTGGCGGCGGTCTGATCCGGCATTTTGATAATAATTTCGTTCCGCGTCAAGCGCTCCGAAAGAACGAACAATGTTTCCTTCGTCCGCTTCTTCCCGCATACGCAATCGCCTTCCCAATGTCCGAAGGTCTGCCGATCGTTGATTTCCTGCGGGCGTTCCTCTATGCTTTCGCCCTGCGGCGCGCGGGCGGCTTTCTTCCGCTCCACCTTGTCATACTTCCGCTTCCTCTCCCCGTGTTCCGGCAAGCTCTCGCGGCTGATCCCGTAGAATATGCCTTTGTCGATGTAATTATAGATCGTCTTTTCGCTGATCTCCGTTTTGAAGGTCAGCCCCAGCCGCTTGATTTCTCCGACGACGGCGGCGGGGGAATAGCCTTCTTCGCCGATCTTCTTTTCGATGAAGGCGGATAATTCGTAATCGTTGCCGATCTTCAATTCGCCGCCTTTGGCTTTTAGGTTCTCTTCATAGCGCTGTTGCGCGATCTCCGGCGAATAGCGTTCTTCGGTCGTCAAGTCGGAATTCAAATGCGTATAGCGTCCGCGCTTCAACTCCCTGTATATCGTTGTATTGTGGACGTGCAGACGGTCGGCAATCGCGCACGGCTTCAAGCCCTCTTTCAAGCCTTTTTCGATTTTTAGGCGGTCTGTCCAAGTCAAGTGTTTGTGCATTCTTCCTTCCTCCAGCTTCCGAATATGACAAAAGGGCGGCATTTCTGCCGCCCTTCGCCCTCTCTGATTATCTGCTTGTGATATGCAATTCGCTTTTAAGCGCCGCTTGCAGGACGGCGGAAAAATTCACGCCAGCCCGCTCCGCTTCAAAGTTAAGCCATGAAGGAATGGTGCAATTCTTCTTCACGACGCGCATATCGTTCTTTCTGCGGTACTCCGCGAAATCAACGTCAACCAGCGAAACGATCGCGCCGGACGGCGCTTCGGCTTGTGCGCTTGCAATGCTCGACGCTTCCGGCAATGCTTCGCCGTCGTCCTGCATATCAATTCCCATAAGCCCGATTGCGTCCCGTGCCATTTCGATCGCGTCCGGAATGTCCTTGCCCTGTGTATTGATATTGAAATCGGGGACGAATACCACGACGAACTCTTTTCCCTGCGTCATAACGATGGGATATGCGTTTTTCATTCTGAATACCTCCTTCAAATCTCCGCGTATTTTGCTTTTGCGTCTTTAAGGCGCGGCAATGTGTCGATCACGTTTCCTGTTTCGTCCGTTACCTCGAACACATTTTTCAAAGTACCGTTGACGCGCCGATCAACGCTTGTAATCGTGAACTTTCCATCTTCGCGGACATACTTTGAAAAGAACGCGACGTTTGCTTGCTTTTTGAATTTCATTGTCCGTACCTCCTATATTGTTGTCAAGTGGCGGCGGGCTTATTTCAGCCCGCGCCGCTTGATGATTGCTTTTGCTAACTCTTCGTCGGTTTCTCTGTGCCTTACGACGCTTTCCCTTTGACCGTCCTTCACGTATATGTCGTGGTTCGCGCCGTGCCGCTTGAACTTCCAGCCGTTTCGCTCTAAAAGCTCGATAAGGTCTTTTGTTTTCATCGGCTGCCCTCCTTACAGTTATTATTATACGCATTGAATGCGTATTTGTCAATAGGTTTCAGCAAAATTTATGCGTATTTTATACGCACGCATAGTGAAGCGGCGACGGGCTCACCCCATAGGCGTCGCTTAGCTATGCCATGCGCAGCAGCAGATGATACACAAAGCGCAGATCTTTTACCGGCTTTTCTTTGAGCATGCAGATTATTTCCGTAAGTAACACTTTTCTCTCCATTACCTCTTTTGTTTCCATATCATTCTCCCTTTTTAATCAGCTTCCCATAATTCTTCTACCGTTCTTCCCAGCGCGCGGCTTATCCTGATAGCAAGCGCGACATTCGGCAGCCGTTTTCCTGATTCGATTTCGCAAATTGTACTCGCCGATGTCCCTGCCATCCGTGAAAGTGCACGCTGGCTGATTCCCGCATATGTCCTGTAGTGCTTTATCCCGCTTGTTTCTTCGTGCCTTGGTACGCTCTTGTCTTTCTTTTTCCCTTGCTTCTTTTTCGGCT
>OKSU01000037.1_pt1 | contig 62995 bp, 53 predicted proteins | sample 1606441 | NCBI WGS metagenome assembly OKSU01 (sample SAMEA3879600, study PRJEB24766) | human gut metagenome | biome: human-associated habitat; feature: feces | place: USA | collected 1985/1987 | reverse complement strand
ACGGATTTTCGGGTTCCCGAAAAAACTCAAAAGGTCGCAAAATTATGACTTTTTACCCTTTGGTGATGGTATCGTTGTCGTCCAAGGTCACATCTTCCACCGAAACTCCGCTGTCTTTGATATGCTCGATTTCGGGAGCGGCGTCGGTGGCGGCGTCGGGCGCGGCGTTCTTATTCACTGCCGTATTGGCGGACTTCCTGTAAATGACGAATTTCTGCCAGCAGAATTCCAGAACGCCGTTGATGAGCATTACGGTTGCTTCTGCCAAAAGTTTTGCTCCCTCACCTCCGCCAAGCGACGACGATACGGCGTGAACGTACCAGGTCTGGAAGGGATAAAACGGGACGTAAAACAGGAACGCGAGCGCCATTGCGACGGGCACGTTCTTTGCCGACTTGAACGTGAATTTGCGGTTCAAGGTAAAGTTCCACAAAACGGACAGCGCCAACGCAACCGTGGTCGCCACAAACAGCGTCTTGGGCATCACGGTGATGAAGTTGATTGTGCCCCAGTCGAGTTTTTTGAAAGCGAAAGTCATTATCGTGAACGATAAGAACTGGATAATTCCTGCGCTTGCCGTGCAAAGAAGATACTTGAAAGCTTGCCAACGCGTACCGTTTTTTGCGTTCATTTCTTTGAATTTTTCTTTGCGTTCTGCTTTTCTTTGTGCCTTTTCTTCGGGCGTGAGTTTTTGTTTTGCCATACTTTCTCCTTATTATAACGGGCGTCTGATTGCAGTGTCTTCCGCTTCGCCGCAGCAGTGAATGTGCATATTGTTCATTACTCTGAATGCGTCGGCGCGAATATGGAAGCTTCGCAAGCCGTTAAGACGGACTTTCAGGCGCATGTACAGCATAAGACTTTTGCCGTTGTCGGGCGGGGGACATTGTGACACGAAGCAAGCGTACGCCGCTTTTGTTTTTTCAAAGTCTTTTTTGGTGATTTTGACGAATCTGTTGGGTTTACCGGTGAAATAGTACGCCAGAACCGTTGGTTTTGCAATTTGGATTGCCCCGACGCTTTTCATCATATTGACGTTGCTGCACATAAAATACGCCTTCGACACCGCCTCTCCCACGCGAAGATGGTCGGGGTGGCTTTCGGGGTACAGTTTGTGGTCGGGACCGATCACGACGTCGGGCTTAATTTCTGCGATGACTTTTGCGATTTCGATGCGGAGCGCGACTTCGTCGTACATTCCGCCATCCTCAAAAGGCAGAAACCTGACGTCCTTAACACCAAGGATTTTCGCGGATGCCAGTTGTTCGTCGCGGCGGATTTTAACAAGCGTTTCGGGCGACATGTTTTCGTCTTCCGTGCCGTACCGTCCGTCGGTGCAAACGAGATAATATACGTCCTTCCCTTCGCGCGCAAGCCTTGCGACGGTGCTGCCCACGGCAATTTCGATATCGTCGGGGTGCGGCGCAACGAACAAATACGTCTTGAATTTTTCGATTTTCGGAACGGGTGCGACCGCTTTTATGAGCAATCTGTTGAGTAACATAACTTTCTCCCTAGACAATCTTACAATATTTTAACACACGATATTTGTTAAGTAAAGGCTTTTCAAAAAAATGTGGTTTTCTTATGTGTTTTGAAAACGTATGGTAACAAGGTAACCCTTCCGGGAGATTGCCACGTCGCTTCGTTCCTCGCAATGACACAATACTTCGTACGGAATAAAACACACTCCCTAAAAAGTCAGAATTTTGATGAGATTTTGATGTTTCTTTTGGGGTTCTGAAAATCCTAGTGTACTTGGCGTACACGGATTTTCGGGTTCCCGAAAAAACTCAAAAGGTCGCAAAATTATGACTTTTTTACCAAAAATAAAGGCTGCACTTTGCAGTGCAGCCTTTCCGCTTCGCTTACTTACGGTTGTACGCCTTGCTCTTGCGGATTGATGATCTGGATTTCAAAAGCCTTTTTCTTTGTATCTTCGGAAATAAGGTTTTCGTTGTAATCACTGTCTGTTGTCGGGTCGGATTCACAGAAGTTGACGTAACCTTTGATCGAGAACGTCTTTCCGTAGACTTTTCCTTCGACAGTTGCGGTGCCGTACGTTACGCGGTCGCCGTCTTTCTTCGTGCCGATGATGACTTTAAGCGCGATGTCGTCAATAATTTCTGCATTTGCGCTTGTGCCAGCCGCAGCTATTTCCTCGACTTTCCAGCTGTTTGCCGTCGTATCGAAATACGGGACGTAGGTCTTTCCGAGGCGGTATGCCTGACGGAGCAACGAACCGGCTTTGCCGTCGATATAATTGCTTTCCGTATATTTCGCGTCGGCAGGTGCATTATTGAGTTCGTCTACGATTGCCTGTTTAAGGACGTCGGGCGTGTTGATAAGCACGAGTTTGCCGTCTTTAAATTCGAACCCTTCATCGGAAAGATATTTCACGTTGTTTTTCTTTACGGCGTTTTCAAGCTCTGCATAAAGCACGTACGGGTACAGATATTTGTTGCCCGCGCTGTCTTCGACCACTGCATAGCCGTATTGTTTCATATTGTCAGTCGTTGCCGTCGCTTTATTGTTTGCAAAGAACTTTTCGCCTTCGGTCATATATCCCTCGGGACGGAGCAACATAAGCTGTTTGCTGAGACCTTTCGCGTAAAATCCGCGAGCCGTCAACTTGTAAAGTTCGGTTTCGAATTCCTTATAAACCGCGACCGAGTCGTAGGTTTTGCCCGCGGGAACGACTTGATACTTCGTAAAGTATTTCATTGCAAGAGCGACCATGCTCACCGCGTCGATATTATCGTTGTTGTATTCAAACAAGTTTTTGAACGTCGTTGCAAGGATTTTTTCGCCGCCGATAACGAGCGAGTTGTCAAGACCGTCCGCCTGATTGATGCCGATAAGTCCGTACACTGCGGGAATTATGCCCACGTTGTCTTTAAGCACCAGGTTCATAATAACGTCGCCAATCGTGATGTCGTTTTCCGCTGCTGCTTCGGCTTTGTGCGCCTTATAGTTCACGAACAAGCCGTTGCCGTTCTTATTGATAAGGTAGTTGACAAGTTTCACGAAGTTGAGCCCTTTGACGTGCGCTTCGCCACTCGTTACCAGATGATTGATGGATTCGTTGACACTAGCAAAGCTGTAAGAAACGTTATATTTCGTATATTTGTCGCCTTGGTATGTCGTCTGTTCTTCGGCGGTCAAAAGGACGTATTCGTTCGTTGCCGCATCAAGGCGATACTTGCCGTTTGCGTCTTTTTCATAGACCGAGTACAGGACGCCGCCGACTTTATCTGTGTCGTCCGCAGCATAGAAGCCCCATTTGCCATTTACTTTCTTAAAGCCGTTGATGCCGATTGCGCCGTTTTTACCAAGCGCGACGCACATATCGAGAATCGCGGGGAGAACGCCTTTGTATTCTTCCGCGATTTTCGCGTCAAGTTGCAGGTCGTAATCGGGGTTTTCCGGTGTTCCTAAGTTGGCGGAATACAGTTGAAGTTTCGCAAACTCTTTTCCGTTTGCGGTAATCGTTGCAACCGCGCGAGTGTTTTGGATATTTACGAAATCGAGCGTGCCTTTGATATTGAGTTTCAGCGTTTTGGGAACGGTGAGCGTTTTCGTTGCCTCGTCGTATTTCAGATCGTCGCCGCCGACTTTGATTTTCAAGCCGTTGGGATTTGTGTAGTCGTGTGCGACAAGGCTCAGAAGGTCTTCGCCGAAGTCGAAATCAAGACCTGCGTCGATATTCATTGCGCCGTATTCGTCTTTGTTTACAGCCGTCGTGGAAATCGCGTCTTTTTCGTTTCCGATTTTAAGGTCGGTGATTGCAAGTTCGATACCGAAAGTCCTGTTTTCCGTACCTGCGGGCAGGTTAAGGTCGAGGAAGAATTTGCTCATCTTGCCGATGCTGCCGTTTGCGCCCTTTTCCTTTTCAAAGCCCAACTTGATTGCGCTGTTTTTCGTCACGGCAATGCTTTCGCCAAGGCTGAAAGGATTGAGCGCGACCGTTGCGGAAAGTTTTTGCGACAGGTCGTTCTTGACGGACGTGTAACCTTTGTTCGCTTCTTGGAACTGACCGTTTTTCCAGGTGTACCAGGTAGGTTCGCTGAACAAGTTGCTTGCAAACGGTGTGCCTTTTAAGTCCGCGGTAAGGATGCCCTGAACGTCAAGGGTTTCGCCAAAGTAACTGTAAAACTTTTCTTTGCCGCCGAATATATCCGAAAGCATGTTGTTGATCGAAATGCCGCTGAAAGAAATGTCCTTCTCAAAAATCGTGTCGGCAAGGGTTTTCACAACGTATGTGCCGTTTGCGTCTTTAACATATTCGCCGTTAACGAGGTTGTAACGATTTCTGCTTGCCGCATTGACAAGCGTGTCGCTGTACGGCATATACTCTTTCTTTACGAACGTGTTGATAAGCCCGGTGATAACTTCGTTAAGGTCAAAGTCGCCGCCGTTGAAAGCTTCGACAACGCTCTTTACGATGTTGTTTTTAAGCAGCCCTTCGATCTTGGTGAAAAGCGCGTCTTTGACGGTTTGTCCGTTTGCGGTCTTTTCAAGTTTCGTAAGATCGACGCCGACTTTGTTCCCTGCGATCGTTGCGTAAAGGAAGTCGTTTTTGTAAATAAGGCGGAAAGAATCAACGCCGTTAATGCGCGCGGACACGTCGATATAAGTTTCGTTGTCGGAAGTAAGCGAAACCGCTTTCGAATATCTCGTATATCCCGCCTGCGCGGAGTTTGCGGAATCGAACGGTACGAATTTCGCAACGCAGCTGCCGTTTTTGTCGACAACGTAGTTATTGCCTTCTTTCGTTACTCTGATTTCGCCTTCTTTGAGTTCGGTCGTGTCGGTGAATATCGTCACGTCATTGCCCGAAAGCACGTATGCGCCGTTTGCGTTGTCAACGATATATTTGTCGATGACGTTCTGACGGTCGAGAAAACCTTTCAGAGCAAGTTCGATCGGCATTTTTTCTGCGACGCCGCCGTCCTTTTTAAGGGTGATTGTCGCGCCGAGGCTCAAAGCGATGTTTTTGCCGTCGGCAAGTTCAAACGAAGTGCCGTTTGCGATTTCGTTTGCGCTTTGGAACATCGTGTTGACAAATGCGTTCATCGAGGCGCCTGCTTGGTTGCCGCCGGTTCCGCCACCGCCGGTTCCGCCACCGCCGCCCGTTCCGCCGCCTTGGTTGCCGCCGCCGTTTCCTTTATTTTTGCAGGCAGCCAGAACGCCGACGCACAAAACGAGAACGCAAACTATTGCGAGTACTCGCAAAAAATTCTTGTTTTTCATTTTTGGTCTCCTTTCGAGATTTAAATTGTACACGCACGCAGACGTGCGTATATCTCTACATTTTACATTTTAATATTTATTAGTTTTCTTGTCAAGGCTAAGTCGGGATTTCTGCCCTACGCGCGCCGTTTCGGGGTTATCGGCAAATCGTTTTAAGGTAATTTTTAACCTAAACGTTACAAATGCGCCCGCGTGTAATATTTTGCGAAAAACCTTTACATCTTGTCCTTACGTTTGTATAATAATCGTTAGGAGGAATTTTATGCACGATTCGCACGTTCACAGCATTTTTTCGGACGACGGCATGGAGGCGGTCGAAGACGTCGTTGCGACAGCGCTTTCTCGCGGTTGCGACTATGTCGCAATCACCGATCACGTCAACCGCGATTATCAGGTCATCGGATATGACAACCCGCAAATAAATATGTCGGCGTACGTCGCCGCGATGCAGGACTTCAAACGCCGCTTCAATAAGAAAAACTTCCGCCTTGCCATGGGCGCGGAACTCGGATATCTTAAATCGGCAAACAATCTGTATATCAAAGACCTTGCCGATATCGACTTCGACGTCATTATTAACAGCGTTCACTGCGTGCTCGGCAGCGAGGTCTATTACGCGGAATATTTCAATAAGTGCCCCTATAAACACTTTGCCTATCTCGAATACCTGAAAGCCGTCCGGGAAAGCGTCGACGCGCCCTACCCCTACGACATCATCGGCCACATCGGCTATATCCAGAGAAACGCGCCGTATAAGGAGCCCGATATGTTTTACGAGGAGTTTTCGGACGTCTTTGACGATATCCTCACCGCCATCATCGAAAAAGATAAGTGCCTGGAAGTCAACAGCAAAACTTATCGCGGCGGAAAAACCACAAGCGAGTTTTCTTTGCGACACCTGTCAATCCCCGACGTCGACGTCCTGAAACGATACTACGAACTCGGCGGAAGGAAAATTTCTTTCGGCAGCGACGCACACCGCACAAACAGCATCGCTTATAATTACGACAAAATCGCGGCGGCAATGAAAGAAATCGGCTTTGAAGGTTTCACCCGATACGTGAACCGCGAGCCGGAACTTGTGAAGTTTTGATAAACCGAAAGCAATACCAACCGTGAATAATACGAACTGTGCCAAAACGCCGATATTTCCGTGCTTTTCGGCACATACTCACTTCTGTACAAAAAGTACAACTGCGTTCGTCTTTTCCGAAAATCATCGAAACTCTCGGTGGTTTGGTCTAAGGAGTATTGCCCCCCCGCGTTTTTAGGCAAAAACAAGGCACGCGAGCGGGTTAATACTGTATGTATAAGCCGTGAGCGCAACGAAGTTTTGGTCAAAAACGCAGAGCAAGACCACGGTTTGTATTATTCACGGCTGGTATACGATAACAAAAAACCGTCGCTTTCCGACGGTTTTTTCGCGCTTCGCGATTTATAAAACGCTTTTCGTCACGTTGAACTTTACACCGTAAGAGTTTGTGACTTCGTGATACTCCGCGTTTTCAAAAAGTCCGCTCGTGCGGGACACGACGTAATCCGCGCACTCAAAAAGGGGCTCCGAAAATCCTTTGTCGATATGATATATTTCGAGCGGACGGCGGGCGGGGGTTTTAACCTTTGTGTTTCTGATTATTGCAAATAATTTTTTCATTTCGTTCACCTCTTGATTGCATTATTGCATACAAAATATGACAATGTTTTGCATATTATTGAAAAATGTTTGATATTTTTCATTTTTTTCGCAAGGTGAATTTTTGCAAAAAGAAACGCCCCGAAAATCGGGACGTTCCTTTGATTTAGGTGGAAAGATTACTGTCGTAATCCGATAATAAGCATATTATTAGCCGACTTGGACGCTGGCGTTGCCGCTGACTTGTACAACGTATTTGCCGTTTTCGACTTCCGGCTCACCGGGGATATATTTTGCAATGCCGTTGATGTCGACGTTCACGTTTACAGAGCCCACAACGACAACCGCCGCCGTACCATTGATTGCAAAGTCGTTTTTGTCAAGGTTGGTTGCGTTTGCATTCGAGATAACGTTTGCAACGACGTTCACTTTAACGGTTTCTTGACCTTCTTTCCCGACCGCTACGTCAACGTAGACTTTCGCGCCGTGTTCGGTATCGCTGATTTTGCCAAGTTCGACTTTCACGTTGACTTTGCATGCGTTGTCAACACCAACGTTAACTTCAACCACAACACCACCGTTGTCGTTGGACCATGCCTTGACGTTTACGCCAACACCATCAACTTTAAGACCGGTGCCTGCTCCAAAAGCGAACACCATTGTGTCTTTTTCTTTGTCATAAGTGCAGGTTCCGCTGATTTTGACAAATTCTTTTTCGCCGTGCATTACAACCGCTTCAAATGCATAGTCTTCTTTGCCGTTGATGTCTGCGTCTTCCTTGGAAACTTCGCCGTCTTTGATTTTCTTTGCGTTGATGTAAATCGTCGATACGTCGGATACGTCTTTGCCATCGGCGTCTTTATAAGTGACGGTCACGAGCATTTTGTAGTTATAGCCGTCTTTTTCGTTGGATGCTTCCACTTTGACGTCAACATTGTGATCTTTGATGTACGCCTTTGCATTGTTTACGTATTCGTTAAGGTATTTTGCGATTTCGTTGGTTGCCAGGCTGATGCCGGGAATGCCTTTGATGGTGAAATAAGGATCAACGTTTTCATCGCCTTCCGCCGCAGCTGTGCCCGCTGCCGAAGAGTTCATCGCGACTGCGATTGCCGTGCCGAGAGTTTCGGCGTTGTCCGCTTTTGCAGGTGCGGTTTTCTTATCCTTATTGCAGGCGGTAAGTCCGACCGCAAGAGCCGCTACCATCGATACTACAAGAAGTATTGCCAGGATTTTCTTTTTCATATTGAGTAAAACCTCCGTGTTTTTCAAATTGTTTTCGCAAAGTAAACAATCGACGAGCGCGTTTTATTGGGATTTTGCAAAAAATTTTTTATTTTTTTACTCCACGCAAGTACAAAAGTATCTTGCGTGGGATTTAATATGGTTCCCTTCCGGGAGATTGCCACAGCACCGCAAAGCGGTGCTTCGCAATGACATTAAGTACTTCGTACGGAATAAATAAGAGTTTGTTAGTTAAAAAAATAGTAAAATTTACGTACGCTCTTTATGCTATTCCGTGCAACGCACTTTATGTCATTCAGAGGAGCGAAGCGACGTGAGAATCTCCCGGAAGGGACTCCTTATAAAGCGATGATAAGATGTGTGCCGTTGGCACGTTGCGGAATTATTTATGTCATTGCGAAGCATAAACAGGGGAACCCGCGGACACAATGTTGAAAAGCAAATAAAAACGGACGCAGGGATGCGTCCGTCTTGTGCGACATAACTCTTATTTGTGGTTGCCGTTAAGCAGTGCGAAGTTCTGTTTGTTCGCCTTATAAAGGTTTTTGAACACTTCAAAGCCCTTATCGTAAACCTCGGTTTTCAGTTTCAAATTGGGCTTAAACGTCTTTTTTGCGGGGATAAAGTCCTTAACTTTGTCAAACGAAGGAATAAGGTTAAGCCCGATTGCAACGCATACCGCCGCGCCGACCGCGCCCACGTTTTGCGGACTGTCAACCGTTTCGATAGTGTGTCCCGTGATATCGGCAAGGAGCTGGCAGGTAAAGTCGTTCAGCGCGCCGCCACCGACAAAACGAATGACGTCTGACGTTTTGACTTTCCTTTCGCTTGCTTCCAGCATCCAGCGTTTGTGATAGCATACGCCTTCCAGCACTGCGCGGATAAGTTCGGTTTTTCCGGTGTCAAGCGAAATGTTGAAGAACATACCGCGTGCGTTCGGATCCTCAAACGGGCAACGGTTGCCGTGCAGCCAGGGCGTGAAAATTACGCCGCCCGAGCCTGCGGGGATATCGTCGACGACGGTTGTCATATATTGATACAGGTTGAGATATTTGGATTCAAAATCTTCCGCGACGTGTTTTTTCTGAATGTAAATGCCGACTTCGTCCAAAGCGATATGGTCTTTCACCCATTCCAGACACTTGCCCGAGGTTTCAAGTTCCGCAAAGTAGTTGAATTTGCCGGGTTGCGCCGCGACGGTTGCCGCAATCATTGTGGTTACGTCCACGGCGGATTTATCGGTAACGGTCGAAACCCAACCCGAAGTGCCGCTGTAAATGTGAGTTTCGCCAAGTTCCGTGCTGCCAGCGCCGACGCCGATAAGAGAAGCGTCCATACCGCCGCCGAAGACTTTGATGCCTTTGACAAGCCCAAGTTCTTTCGCGGCTTTTTCGGTGATTTCGCCCGCGCAGTCGGACGACGCGATAAGTTTTGGCAGGTGGTCGTAATTCACGCCGCACATTTTGCACATTTTTTTGCTGATGCACTTGTTTTTAAGGTCAAGTAAAAGCGTGCCGAACGCGCTGTCGTACGTCATGACGAATTCGCCGGTCAGACGGCAGATGAGATACTCTTTTACGTCCAGCCATTTGTAAACGCGCTTAAAGTTTTCGGGCTCGTTATTTTTCACCCAGTTATATTTCCAGACGGGGTCTTTTACACTGACGGGTGCCGCGCCCGTTATCATAAGCGCGGGGATAAGTTTGAAAATATTTGCGCCAGCGATTTGAAGCCCGTAGGAAATGCCTTCCTTGATTTCCTTTCTCGCGCGCTGATCCATATAAGAAAAGGCTCTGCGGATTGCGACGCCGTCTTTGTCGACAAGGACAAGCCCCTGCGCCTGCGAGCAGAAAGAAACGCCTGCGATTTTGTCGGGGGAAATGCCGGATTTTTCAAGTACGACGCGCGTTGTGGAGCACATTGCCGCCCACCATTCGTCGGGATCCTGTTCCGCGCCGCCGTCGTCGTAAACGTAAAGTTTGTAGCTTTCGGTTGCGGACGCCAGAATTTTGAAGTCCTTATCGATTTCAAAAATACAAGTTTTGATGCCTGTCGTGCCTACGTCGTAGGCCATAATATATTTTGACATAAGTGTCACCCTAAAAAATTTTTATACCAAAATTATACCATAGTGCATTTTTAATGTAAACAACTTTTTTACAAAGAGATAAAAAAGTATAATAATATCAAATTTGTGTCAGTATGACACACAAGAGCGTGCAAAGCCGGCTCAAAAACGCAAAAAAGTCGGTATAAATGTCAAAATGACAGTTATACCGACAGTAAAACGTAAGTGTGTTTTAATTATTCGATTGAAGTTGTTTGCGATAACAATCGTTTTCGATGGAGCAGCCGCCGCATTTCGTGCAGCCTTCCTGTTTTTTGAAGTCCAGATTGTATTTCACGAGAAGGCCTGACAAATGCGTCGCGATTTCGATAAGATCCTGCGTTTTGCACCTTGTCGAAATGTCGACGGGCGCGTTGTCAAGCGGACGAATGGGCATAACCGTCGGGAACACGCCGATTTTTGCCATCTTTTCACATTCCGCCATAATGTCTTCTTTCGGCTGGATTCCCGCAATCAGCACGGAAGATACCTGTCCCCATCCGAAAACGCTCACTGCTTTTTCAAACGCCTTATAATAATGCTCGTACGAAATTTTCGATTTTCCCGGGCAAATCTTTTTCCTTAATTCGTCGTTTGCGACTTCCAGATTCATTATAGCGACGTCCGCGCCCGCGTTTTTCAGCGCTACGATTTTTTCAAGGTCGGACGGCGGGGCAAACTCGATTGCGATTTTCGCGTCCGAAAACGCACGGATTTTTTTGACAAGGTCAATCCAGTAATCCGCCATAACGTCCGGGTTTTTATAAGTCCCGCCCGAAAAGTTGAGCATATTGTCTTTTGACAGTTCAAAAAGTTTTTTTATGGAATCAGCAAGGACGTCGGCGTCAAGCGGCGTTTCGCGCTCTTTCACGATACTGCAAAACCTACATTTTTCGTTTTCCCTGTCATAACAGCAATTACTGTTCGGCCAGATCGTAACGCAACCCTTGGAGTGAAGCCTTGCAAAGTCGTCCACGACTGTGCCGGTGTGTGGGAGCGCGCCGAAAAACGAAACGGGGAAACTGTTTTTTCCGTCCGTTATAAAAAAATTGCCGTCCTTTTCGTCCAGAAGATAGGGCGATTCGTGCGCGAAGTCGTCGGCGATACTGACGTTGCAATTCGTTTCCGAAAACCTTACGTTCAGGCTGTGCATTATTCCTTTTGTGAAAAAGTCGGGAAATTCCTTATATAATATGGCTTTTGCGTTGTCGCTTGCGCGCATACCTTTGGTCAGGAGTTCCGCCTTATAAAAAATTTGGTCGTTGATATTCATAGGTACCTCAATCGTATTTTATAATATCTTTTCTTTTTTCGCAACCTCAGCGGAAAAATCGTAATCCGAAAATCATAAAAAAATTCAAAAACCCCTTTTACACGGCGGAATTTAGGTAATTTTAGGGTTTAAAAAATAAAATTAAGAAAAACAGTTCATTTTGATAGGCAAACTATCAACAATTTTTTTATGAAAAAGGAGGAATTATGGGAGCGAAAGAAAGAAACAAAAGTTACGTGCTTGAAAAGGCAAAAGAAGTATTTTTGGAACGCGGAATCACGGGCGTTTCGATGGCGGACATTGCAAAAGAAGCCGATTTCGGCGTGGCGTCGGTGTATCGCTACTTCGGAAACAGGAAGGCGTTGATTATGGAATGCGCCGTGTCAATATGGCAGGACAAACGCGATAAATTGCGCGTCGTTTATGAAAAAAATCTGTCGGAAAGCGGATATGACCAGATCGTCGTGCTTACGAAGTATTTTTCGTGGCTTGTCGTGAACGAAAAGTCGTTTTCAAAGTTTTTGCTGTCGCTCGATTCGTTTCTGATGACGGAAGACGCGACGCGGGAAGAGAGAAAGGAATACGACGCAATCCTGCTTGAAATTTACAAAATGTTTGAGAGTGCGTACAAGGCGGGACTTTCCGACAATACGGTCAGGGATATCGGCAGTTTTCAGGACTTTTATTTTGCGGCGACGCAGTCGCTTATCAGCCTGTCTCAAAGGCTCACGATGCGTGGCAACGTCGGCTTTGACGACGTATCGTTGCACGATAAGGTGAAACTTCTCGTAAGTATGTTCACAACGTATTTATCAAACGAAAAATAACTTTACCGGGTAAAATTTACGATAAAACGCAAAAACCGCCGAAACGGCGGTTTTTTGTTTTAAGCAAAAAAATTTTCGGCGTTACAGCCCGATGAAAATCGACGAATTTCTGAGGCTCACGTCTTTGATTTTATCGTTGATACTTAACGCGTGTTTGTCAAGATTTTGCCCGTCTTCGTCGGATATGTTTTGCGCGCGGAACTCGGCAATGATTTTGCCCGAAACGTCAGCAATAATTTCGTTTTTGAGTTTTGCCTCGCTTGTCGAATTTCCGCATTCGGTAAGGAACGACAACGCCGTTTCGACGTCGGACAGAATGGTGAGTTCCCGCATGCCGCGGTATGCCCATTTGTAAAAAGGCTCGTAAACGTTGTTCAGCAAAAACACGCACGAAATCGCGCTTTTTACAAATTCGAAAATCGCAAGTTGCGCCGCGCCTGTCTCTTTTCTTGCGATAAGGCGGGGGTAGTTGTATTGTCCGGATTGGCTCATAGAAAGCGCGTGCGCCGCGATTTTTTTCAGACGGACGTCCTCGGGGAAGCCTTTTTGCAAAACTTCGCGAATCCTTGAAAACTCGGCGCAGTTATTTATAAACATCTTGCCCGATACGGCGGTGCGTAGGGCGTATGGCGGGATTTTCAGCCAGTCGAAAGTTATTTTTGGCGCGGAACTTCTGCCGATAATACTTTCGTAAAAGTCTTTGCACGAAAAAACGCCGTGGCGACTGCCGCCCGCGGGCGAAAATTTCAGACGGGAAAACCCCAAAAACTCGTCGGGAAGTTTGTTGTACGCGCGGGTTAAGTCGAACCCGTATTTTTCGTAATCCGCGTCGCTTAAAAAAATGCAGAATCCCGGCTCGAAGTCGTGATCTTTTGAAACGTCGTCGTCGAAAAACAGACACTCGCTGCCTTGACCGACAAGCCCTGCGGACAACGTCGGCAAAAGAAAAGCGAAGTCTTTTTCAAGCATAGGTCTTCCTGCCGACTCGAAATATTTTTCAGACAACTCAACGCCTTTCATAAATACTCCTTGCTCGCGTCGAAAGGTCTTGTGCGTCGATAAATCTTCCTGCGTCGGAAAAGGCGGACGCGCATTTTTCGCACACAAAGGCGTAATATCCGTCGCGCGTTACGCCTTCGTCGTTCAAGCACGACAGGGCGTTGTCAAGAGCCTTGTCGACGTTTTCGTCGTCAAAGGGATCTTTTCTCAGAAAAGTTGTCGAAAGGTTTGTGTACGTCACCGCTTCGTCCAACTTATTCCCGCTCTTTTTCGCAATTTCAAGTGCTTTTTCAAAATACGATATTGCGGTGTCGTAATCGCCCAAATCGGCATATGACAGTGCTGAATTGTTGTATAAACCGCCGAATAGCGCATTATCCGCGTCAAGGTTTTTTGAAAAAACCTTGTATACTTCGTCGTAAATTTTAAGCGCGCCTTTCGCGTCGCCAAAGGCTTTTTTGTTGGTTGCGACGTTCAGTAAAAACGTTGCGCCGCTTGTCGTTTCCGCCATATCCGTCTCGTCAATCAGCCGCAAAATCTCGGCGCAATATTTCTCGCTTTCTTCCTTGTTTCCCGTTTTTCTGAAAACCCCGGTGAGTTCGCTCGTCACGACGAGTTCGCCCCGTTTATCGTTCAAGGCTTTTGCCTCGTCAAGCCAGTATCTCAAAAGTTTTTCGGCGGACGCAAGATCGTTTCGTGACAAAAACTCGTCTTCCTTTTTGATAATGCGTTCGACGGGAATCGTCCCGTGAGTTTCGGTTTCGGGATAATAAAACTCTTTGCCGCCGCACGTCGCGCAGGCAGGCTCCTTATAATCGAATTCGTCGATACCCATAGTTTCTCCTTTTGGCGCGACGGCGTGATTGTCGCGCGTTTGACCTGATTCAAGAATAACACAAAATTCACGCCTTGACAACGGACGGCGCAAAGGTTATATTATTACTATTGATATTTATAAATAACATAAGGCGGTATGTTGAAAAAATGATAAGAAGAATCGAGTCGGCGGACAGGGCGGATTATATAAAGTTCGCAAAAGAGTTTTATACGTCGGACGCCGTCACGCACGACGTTCCCGAAGAATACCTGACGCTGACCTTTGAAACGCTTGTCGAAGGCAACCCGTTTTCGGACGGCTATATGATTGAAAGCGACGGCGAAAACGTCGGATACGCTCTCGTTGCGAAAACGTTTTCGCAGGAAGCGGGCGGTATGGTTGCGTGGTTTGAAGAATTGTATCTTTCGGAAAAGGCGCGCGGAAAAGGACTCGGCACGCTTGCTTTAATGTACCTTGAAGGCAAGTACGTTTCGGAAGGGTACAAGAGAATAAGGCTTGAATACACGGCGGAAAACGAGCGCGCGGCGAAACTTTATCGACATCTCGGGTTCAAAACGCTTGATTATCTGCAAATGCTGAAAGATTTCAAATAAAAAAGGATTAAGGGATGATTTTCGACGCGGACAAGGTCAGAAAGTGGTCGGAAAAACTCGACAAAAAGGTCAGAGGAAAGAAAAAGAGATAAATCCGCCGTGAAAACGAAAGAAACAACAATCAAAATATTGTTCTTGGCAATCGTGTGTGCGCTGATATCGGCGACGATGTTTTCAATGAAACCGCCGCGCGCCGTTTCGCACGCCGAAACGGGAATTTGCCCGCACGAATACGACGACGATTGTGACGACGAATGCAATCTTTGCGGCGAAAAGCGCACGCCGAAGCATTATTTCGGCGAATGGACTGTCATAAAAGAAGCCACCAACGACGAAGAAGGGCTGAAAGAGCGAACGTGCGTCAGGTGCCACGTAAAGCAGCAGGCAATTTTGCAAAAGACCGCCGTCCCCGAACCGCAAAAAGAAAAAATCCTTTCAAAATCGGATATCGCGGGGATTGTCGTCGGAAACGTTGCGGCAGGAGGACTCGTCGCATTTATCGGGGCGACGCTGATAAAAAAGAGACGCAAAAAATAAGGCGCGCGAAAGTGCGTTTTTATTTTTAATAAAATGTTGAAAATTGTCGCCCGAAACGGTTGACAATATAACGGTTTAAGATTATATTTTTGTCGCTATGGAAAACGAAAACGAACAACTTATCGTGCCGCCCGAAAACGAACGGGAAAAAACCGAAGAAGGGCATACGACAAGCGAAGAAAACGAAATAGTAAGCGTCGAAAACGCAGAAGCGCCGGAAACCGCCGCGCAGACCGCCGCGCAGACCGCCGCGACCGACAACGCGGAGGATTTGCCGAAAAAGAAAGGTCAGCGCGATATGACGGAAGGCGTCATCTGGAAACAAATTCTTGCGTTTGCGCTGCCGATACTTTTGTCCAACGTCATACAGCGGTTGTATAACGCGGTCGACTCCATCGTCGTAGGGCGGTTTGTCGGGCACGAAGCGCTTGCGGCGGTCGGCAGCAACAACAGTATAATCAACGTTTTCGTGTCGCTGTTTTTGGGAATATCCGTGGGCGCGGGCGTTGTCGTCGCGCAATACTACGGCGCAAAGGACGATGAAAAACTCAAAAAATCCGTGCAGACCTGTGCGTTTCTGGCGATTGTTTCGGGCATAGTGCTGACAATCGGCGGATACTTCCTTGCGGAGCCCATATTAAAGCTCGTTCACACCCCCGAAAACGTAATGGCGCTGAGTCGCGAATATTTGCAGATTTATTTCTTGGGCGTTCTCGGCGCGCTTATATACAATATGGGATCGGGCGTGATACTCGCGGTCGGCGACAGCAAGCGGCCGTTTTTGTACTTGCTGTTTGCGTGCTGCTTGAATATCGCGCTGGACGTAGTGTTCGTAAAGACGCTCGGTATGGGCGTTGCGGGCGCGGCGTGGGCGACTCTTATTTCGCAATACGTATCGGCGATTTTGGTCACATTAAGGCTTCTTCTGACAAAACAGAACTATAAACTGTCGTTCCGGCATTTTAAGATTGACAGGCCGATTCTCAAAAACATATTCAAAGTCGGTCTTCCCGCGGGGTTGCAGTCAAGCATGTACAGCGTCGGGAACCTGCTTATCCAGTCAAGTCTGAACACCTTCGGCTCGGTCGTTATGGCGGGCTGGGTTGCCGCGATGAAAGTGGACGATTTCACCTATGCCCCCATTTGTTCTTACGGCATGGCGATGAACAGTTTCGTCGGACAAAACGCCGGCGCAAAGCGCATGGACCGCGTAAAGAAAGGCTTTTACACCGCGCTTATTATGAGTGTCGTTACGGCGGTCGTAATCATCGTACCCGTGCTGATTTTAAGGGGCGACGTCGTTCGCATATTCAATAAGGAAGCGGACGTCGTGAGCGTAGGCTCGGACATCATTCTGCACATCTGCCCGTTTTACGTGATTTTCGGCATGTGCGAAGTTTTCTCGGGCACGCTGAAAGGGCTTTCAAAGTCGCTGACGGCGTTTATAATCACGTTTGTCGGCATACTCTTAACAAGGATAATCTGGCTTTACACGGCGGTGCTTATGACGCACAATCTCACGGTATTGTTTATGATTTACCCGATAAGCTGGGTTGTGACCGCCGCGATATACTTCATATACCTTGCCGTCAAAAAATGGGACGGAATGCTCGATATGACCGCGGAAGACAGATTTATCGAAAAACTCAGACATATCGGCAAAAAGAAAACCGCGTGAAAACGCAAAAAGAAATATCGTTTGTTTTATAAAACATATAATATAACAAATATACAGACGGCGAAAAAACTAAAAAATCGTAAAAACATTTTGAAAACCCCTTGACAAACGAATAAAGGGGTTTTATAATTACAAACAGTTGAACAGTTATTCAAATGTTTGACAAAAGGAAAAAGAAAAATGAAAGAAACAAAAATCGAAAAAAACGAATTTTGTGAAGAAGTGCACGCGCACGACGAAACGGTGCAGAAGGTCAAAGCAAGCCTTTCCGACGCCGATTTATTGTTTGACGTTGCGGAACTTTTCAAAATTTTCGGCGACAGCACCCGCGTCAATATCCTTGCGACGCTTTCAAAAAACGAACTGTGCGTATGCGACGTCGCGGCGGTACTTAATATGACGGTCAGCGCGGTATCGCATCAACTCAGGATTCTTCGCCACAACAAACTCGTGAAGGCGAGAAGAAGCGGCAAAGAAGTGTTTTATTCGCTTGCGGACAACCACGTCGTGAAGATTCTGGAACTTGCAATCGACCACGTAAAAGAGTAAAAAATCAAAGAGGTAACAAATATGAAAAAGACGGTAACCATTAAAGACATCGACTGTGCAAACTGCGCCGCGAAAATCGAACGCGAAGTGCAAAAAATCAACGGCGTTAAAAGCGCAAGCCTGAATTTCTTCGGACAGCGTCTGCAATTCGAATGTGACGAAGAAGATTACGAAAGAATCGCAAAAGAAATCGTGCATTGTGCAAAGAAAGTCGAACCGGATTGCGTAATCTTGGGTTTATAATACAAAAATGAAAGATAAAGATAAGAAAAAGTTATCAAAAAACCAAATAAGGCTCATACGTTTTTGTGTGTGTCTTGCTGCGTTTATCGTGCTTTACGCCGTCGGCAAGACCGTCGGTATGCCGTGGTACGTGGGACTTGCGACGTATCTTGTCGTGTACTTTGCGATAGGCTACGACGTGCTGTACCGCGCCGCGAGAAACATCGTGCACGGGCAGGTTTTCGACGAAAACTTTTTAATGTGCGTGGCGACGGTCGGCGCGTTTGCAATCGGCGAATATCCCGAAGCCGCGGCGGTCATGCTTTTTTATCAACTTGGCGAACTGTTTCAGGATTACGCCGTCGGTAAGAGCAGGAAATCCATTGCGTCTCTTATGGATATCCGCCCCGAGAAGGCTGTAATATTTAAGGACGGACAGGAAACCGAAGTCGCGCCCGAAGAAGTTAAAATCGGCGACGTTATCGTCGTGAAAGCCGGCGAAAAAATCCCCGTCGACGGTGTGGTGATAAAGGGCGAAGGAAGTCTTGATACGTCCGCGCTCACCGGCGAAAGCGTGCCGCAAACCGTGTCTGAAAACAGCATCGTTTTAAGCGGCGCCATCAACCTTTCCAGTGTTTTGTATATCCGCGCCGAGAAAGAGTTTTACGACAGCACCGTCGCAAAAATTCTCGACATGGTGGAAAACGCTTCCGCAAAGAAAGCGAAAGCCGAAAACTTTATCACGAGATTTGCAAGATATTACACCCCCGCGGTCGTTATCACGGCGGTTGTACTTGCGATCCTGCCCCCGCTCGTCATCGATATGAGAAGCGGCGCGGTCTGGATCTCGTGGCTCAATCGCGCGCTTACGTTCCTTGTCATCAGTTGTCCGTGCGCGCTTGTCATCAGTGTTCCGATGTCGTTTTTCGGCGGTATCGGCTGCGCGTCCAGAAAAGGCATACTTTTCAAGGGAACGAGTTATCTGGAACTTATCGACAAGGCAAATATATTCGTGTTTGACAAAACCGGCACGTTGACGAAAGGTACTTTCGACGTCAAAAAGGTTATCCCCGCGGAAAACCGCGACGAAATACTGCGCGTTGCGTGCATCGCCGAAAGCGGCAGCCTGCACCCCATCGCAAAAAGCATTTACAAAGCGTACGGAAAGTCCGTCGACAGTTCCGAATATCAAATCACGGAACGCTCGGGACGCGGTATGGAAGCGACGGGACCCGAAGGGCGCATACTTTGCGGCAGCGGCAGATTGCTTGTCGAAAACGGCGTTGCGATTATCCCCGTCGAAGAAGTCGGAAGCGTTGTGTACGTCGCAAAAGACGGTCAATATCTCGGCGCGATTCTGATTGCGGATACCGTCCGCGACGACGCGAAAGAAGTCATAAAAGAACTGAAAGCGCAGGGCGCAAAAACCGTCATGCTTACGGGCGATAACGAAAAATACGCCCGTGCGGTTGCCGAAGAAGTCGGCATCGACGATTTCAAATACGGTCTTCTTCCCGCGGACAAAGTCGTCGAAATGGAAGCAATCATGGAAAATAAGGGCAAAAAAGACAAGGTCGTGTACGTCGGCGACGGCGTCAACGACGCCCCCGTTCTTATGCGTGCAGACGTCGGCGTTTCGATGGGTGGCGTAGGCAGCGACAGCGCGGTCGAAGCGTCGGATATGGTGCTTATGCACGACAACCTTACAGGGCTTGTTTCGGCGCGGAAAATCAGCAAAAAAACCCTTAAACTCGCATACGAAAACATCGTGTTCATATTGCTTGTCAAAGCCGTCGTGCTTATTCTCGGCGCGCTGGGCATAGCGAGTATGTGGCTTGCGGTGTTTGCGGACGTGGGTGTGGCGGTGTTGGCTACTCTCAATTCTATGCGCGCCCTTACTAGTAAAAAGTCATAATTTTGCGACCTTTTGAGTTTTTGGCAAAACCTTACTCGGTTACGTACGCCTAAGTACGCGCCCTCGTAAGAACTTGCCAAGAAACGTCACGGGGCCCCCACAAGATACTGTGTACTTGTGGGGCTTAATAGCATCAAAATTCTGACTTTTTAGGGAATGAAATAATATACAAATTCTCGTCGTTTTAGGGAGGGTGAAGATTCTGACTTTTTATGAGAAGTTTATTTTTTAACTAAATCTTAACTTCGGATTAAAGTAATCTTTAACTTGCGCGGTTATGATTAAGCCATAAAGTTTCATAACATAATTTTCTCCCATTATTGAGAAGGGGCGTCCAAAGCGGACGCTCTTTTTCTTTTGACGCGTGCGGGCAATAAAGTTGCCTTTTTTGTAATTGCATATTATAATAGACAGATGTAAGAGGATTCGAAATCGGCCATATGTTTTTATTGCTTGCGTTAATTTATCTTATTTTCATATCGCTGGGGCTTCCCGATTCGCTTTTCGGAGCGGCGTGGCCGGTCATGCACGTTGACTTCAACGTGAACGAAAGTTTCGCAAGCATATATATGATAATCACCGCGGTCGGCTCGGGCAGCGTAAGTTTTATTGCGGGGCCGCTCATCAGAAAATTCGGAACGGGCAAAGTAACGGTGGTGTCGATTTTGCTTACCGCCGTCGGCATGCTTGTCATCGGTTTTTCGGTGCATATCGCAATGGCGATTTGCGGTTCCATACTTATGGGGTTTGGCGCGGGCGCAATCGACACGGGGCTCAACAATTACGTTTCGACGCATTATAAGGCGCGGCATATGAACTGGTTGCACGCGTTCTGGGGCGTGGGAGTTACGTTAAGCCCGATAATCATGGGCGCGTTTCTGGATAGGAACAACAACTGGCGCGGCGGATACAGATGCGTGTCGTGCATACAGTTTGCGATATTCGCGGTTTCGCTTTTTTCGTTGCCGCTTTTTAAGAAGTACGAACACTCCGTGACGGTTGCAACGCTTGACGGGGCGGCGCCCGACGAAAGCGAAGAAGAAAACGAAAATACGACGAAAGAACAGGCGGAAGAAGACGGCGAAAAGCCGAAAAAGAAGAAGCCTGCAATTTTTGAAATATTGAAAATCAAGGGCGTGGCGTGGGCGGTTTTGTCGCTTGGCATTTACACTTCGATGGAATTTCTGATCGGCACGTGGGGCGCAAGTTACGCCGTCAACACAAAGGGCGTATCGCCCGCAGACGCCGCTCGCTGGGTGTCGCTGTATTTCGGCGGAATTATGGCAGGAAGGGTAATCAGCGGGTTTATCTCTTATAAATTTGACGATAAAGTCCTTATTCGGTTGGGAATTGTCGTCATGACAATCGGAATGATCGTGTTTGCGTTGCCCATCGGGAAATACTCGCTTGCGGGGCTTCTGCTCATCGGCGCGGGCTTTGGCCCGGTGTTTCCGTCGACGATACACGCAGTACCGTTCAGGTTCGGCACGAAGTATTCCGCGGACATTACGGGAATACAGATGGGCGGCTCTTACGCAATCGGCTGGGCGGTGCAGCTCACGTTCGGATTCGTCGCGCAAAAGGTCGGTTTTTTGTTCATGCCGTACTTACTGCTTGCGTTTGCGGCGGCGCTGCTTATCGTAAGCGAAATCACAAACAAAGTTACCGCAAAACACAAAGTCGCGGCGGAGCAAATATCGTAAAAAATGAAACAGCGCGTTAAGAAATCGTTGATAATCGTTGCAATCGGCGTGGTGGTAAACGTCGCGCTTGCGCTCATCAAAATGTACGTCGGGCTTTCAAGCAACAGTCTTTGCATAATGCTTGACGCGATCAACAACTTTTTTGACATTTTGACGGCGATAGTGGCAGGGGTAGCGTTTTGCACGCTTCTTATCCCGCGCAGCGAAAAGGCGCCGTACGGCTACGGCAGGACGGAGTATCTTGCGGGGTTTATCGTCGCGGCGACTTCGGTCGTGGTCGGCGGGCTGTTTCTGATAAGGTCGCTTAACCGCATGGCGATGCCCGAGCCGGTATGGTTCGGTGTAAAAAGTTGCATATTGATATCGGTGACCGTGCCGGTAAAACTCGGGCTGGGGCTTACCTACTATTTTGCCGACAAGAAGATGAAGTCGCCTGCGCTCAAAGCCTTGGCGATTGACAGTTTTATGGACGTCGGCATAACGGTGACTTCGGTGGTGTCGTTTGCGGTGTCTGCTCGCGTCGACTACGCCGCGGACGCGATTGTCGGCATCGTCATAAGCATTGCGGTTATCGTATTTGCGATAAAGGCAGTCAGGGACAACGTAAAGGCGGTTGTGTCGGGCGACGGCGCAAACGACGAGAAAGAAGCGATATACAAAGAGTGCGAAAAGGTCGGCGTGACCGTTGTGAAGACTCAACTTCACGATTACGGTTACGGCGCAAAAATCGGCGTCGTTATCGTGAAAAACGGCGACGAAAACGTATTTTCCGACATTTCCCGAAAAGTTCGCGAAAAAACTGGCGCGGAAATTAAATTTATCATTGAAAATAACGGCGAAAACGCCGAAGAACAAAACAACTGAGGTGAAGATATGAGAAAGAAGAAATTCGACGAAACGAACGACGTTTCTTTCAGCGTGGAAACAACCGAATTCGGCACGCGTGAAAAGAGAAAGAAAGAGAAAAAGGTCCTTTCGCCCGAAGAAAAGAAAAAGCGTACGATAAAAGCGCTGATTATCACGGCAAGCGTCGTGCTTGTCCTTGCGATATTCTTTGGCGGTTGCGCGATAAGCACGGCTGTCGGCACGAAGTCGCTTATCAAGCAAGGGCAGAGTTTTGACAAAGTCGAATATACCGAGCATTCGCAACTTGTCCCGACGTTTGACGAAAGCCTCGGATACTACGTATTTACGAAGGAAGACGGCCGCGACTTCAAGGTGTTGCAGTTCACCGACGTCCATATCGGCGGCGGCGCGTTTTCGCACAAAAAGGACGCGTGGGCAATGAACGCCGTCGCGACGATGATAAGGAAAGAGCAACCCGACTTTGTCGTGGTCACGGGCGACATCGCGTATCCCGTACCTTTCCAGTCGGGCACGTTCAACAACAAAAACGCCACGATGATTTTCGCGGAAATGATGGAAACCCTCGGCGTGTACTGGACGTTCGCGTTCGGCAACCACGACACCGAATATTACAGCCGTTATTCGCGCGTGGACATCTGCAACTATTATAAGGAAAGAAACTTTAAGTACTGCTTGTTCGACGCGGGCGTTTGCGACGAAAAGGACTATATCGGCGACGACGCAATGGGCTTCGGCAACAATATGTTCGTGGTCAAAAATTCGGACGGCAGCATCAATCAGGCGCTCGTAACGTTCGACAGCCACAGCTACATCGATGGAGACTACTTCGGCGCGGCGTGGAAATACGACAATATCCACCAGTGCCAGGTCGATTGGTATACCCGCGAAATGGCGAAGTTGAGAAAAGCAAACGACAATAAAGCCGTCAACAACCTTGTGTTCTTCCACATTCCGCTGCGCGAATACCGCGACGCCTGGGCGAACGTAATCGACAAACTCGGCGACGGTAAAACACCGAAAGCCGGCGACAAATTCGTATCCGACCGCGGCACGACCGAGTTTATCTACGGCACGATGGGCGAAAAGAATAAAACTAAAAACGGTCAGCGCACATACGGCGTCTTCTGCGGAATGCGTACGGACGAACTGTTTGAGGCAGGGCTTGAAAACGATATGCAGGGCGTCTTCTGCGGTCACGACCACTACAACAACTTCTCCGTAAACTACACGCCGAAGGGCGCGGAACGCTCCATTCGCCTGACGTACGGCATGTCCATCGACTACCTCGCCTACGTCAGCGTCAGAGATCACGCACAACGCGGATGCACGCAAATCTTACTGAAAGACGATAACTCCTTTGAATGTGCCCCCAGGAACTACTATAAGGACTACAACGTGACTCCCGAAAAACCCGAAAGGAAGAAATAACGTTTCCGCAATTCCAGACTACAAAAAGGCTTGCCACGCGGCAAGCCTTTTTCTTTGCGTTGTTCGGCGTGCCGATGTCATAAAACTGTTTGTTTTTTTCTGGCATACAACAAAAACAGAAAATTTTTCATAAGCTCGTTGACAAACGGAAAGGGTGCCGATTTATAATTTATAATATACGCGCGAAGATTTTCGTCTGGGGGCGATGTTTTAACAAACGAAAAAACAGTCGTGGAGTGTTTGATAACAAGTCGCGCGTTTTCGCGACATCGTTACGGGAAAGGCAAGGGGGTATTATGCACAAAGAAAGCAAACTCGCAAAAAACAAGGCGTTCGGAATCTTTCTGATGATTCTCGGAGTGTTCGGTTTTTTGATTATCATACACAGGCTGTGCTGTTACAAGTTCGAATATGACGAAAAATTCAGCCCTGTCGATTACGGAAAATTTAATATTCTGTCTTTCTTCACAATTCAATCCAACGTGTTCGTATACGTGTATCTTATTTGCGCGGGGCTTGCGTCTCTCGGCGTCGAGGGGGCAAAGAAGGTTGCGTACAATCCGCTTGTCGGCGCAATGGCAACGACGTATATCCTTGTTACCGGGCTCGTATACACCGCGGGCATTCCCATGGGATTTACTCCGCCGTTCAAGTGGGGCGATTCCTACCACGCGATGAGCAGTTTCATTCAGGTGTATTTCCATATGATTATCCCGCCGATTATGTTGATAATGTGGTTTTTCCCGTTCACGGACAGGCGCACGAATCATAAGACGGTATGGGCGTTTGCGATATATCCGTTTGTGTATTCGCTCTTTTCCATAATCCGGGGCGCGGCGGGGAAAATGCACTTTTATCCTTATCCGTTTTATCGTCCCGAATTTATATGGTCGATATTCTCAAAAGGCGACGTCAATTATCCGCTTGCGTATTTTCTGATGTTCATCGTGCTTATGGCGGGAATGTTGCTGTTTGTCGGCATAGGCAGGCTTATGATGTTCATAAATGACAAAATGATAAGTAAAACGTTTTGCCGTGGCGACGAGTGCACGGTGAGCGAACAAAGCGACGCGGACGCCGGTTAAGTCTTCCGGTATTCGGTTGTTGACTTTGGGGCGAAATGGTGATATTCTATCGTTGCAAAAAAGGAGAAAATATGAAAGCGGCAATTATAGGGCTGGGCGTTATCGGAAAGGTTCATTACGACGTTTTGAAAAGGCAGGGTGAAGACATAGTTGCACTTTGCGACATAGATGCGGCGAAGTTGAGCGGCTACGGCAACGTCAAAAAATATTTCGACTACAAGAAGATGCTGGATGAAGAGCAAATCGACGTCGTGCATATTTGCACGCCGCACTATCTGCACGCCGATATGACGATATACGCGCTTGAAAGAAACGTGAACGTTTTATGCGAAAAACCGCTGTGCATAAGGAAAGAAGACGTCGCGCGGATTATCGACGCGGAAAACAAGTCCGAGGCGATGCTCGGCGTATGCCTGCAAAACAGATTTAATAAATCCAGTCAATTTGTCAAAAGGTATTTTCAAGACAAAAAAGTCGATTTCGCTTTCGGCAACGTGTTGTGGCATCGCGATAAGGCGTATTACGCGTCGGGAGAATGGCGGGGCAAAAAAGAAACCGAAGGCGGCGGAGTGCTTATCAATCAGGCAATACATACGCTTGATCTGATGCAATGGATTTGCGGTGAGCCGACGAGCGTCCTCGCCAACACGTACAATTATTCGCTTAAAGACGTCATCGAGGTGGAAGACACCGCCGTCGCGCTGTTCAAAGGCGACACGGATTTTGAGTTTTTTGCCACTAATACCGCAAAAACCGATTTACCGGTCGAAATACGTTTCATTGCAGGCGGCGATATCGTTACGCTTTATCCCGACAAGGTGCTTATCAACGGCGACGTCGCCGATATCGAAAACGAAATCGAATGGAACGGGAAACGCGCCTACGGCAACGGACACGAGAAACTTATCGGTCATTTTTACGATTGCGTCGCGAAAAAAGAAAAATTCCCGATTGACGGCAGCGAAGCGGCAAAATGCGTGAAGGAAGTCCTTTCCGCGTATGAAAGCGACGGAAAACTCGTTGAAATATAAAAGAAAAATCGTTATTCAGAAAAACCGTAAAAACAGCCCGAGCGGGCTGTTTTTTATTGCAAATTTTTCAATTAAGGTTGTAAATTTATCGATGCGTAAAATTGCTTCGGCGTTATGCCGAACTCGTTTTTGAACGCGCGGAAAAAGTGTGTATAATCCGAGAAACCGCATTTTGCAAACACTTCGGTTATCGGGAAGCCTTCTTCGATAAATTGTTTTGACAAGACCAGCCGTTTTTTAAGGATATATCGGTGGGGGGAAGTGTTGGTGTATTCCTTGAAAATGTGCGCGAAGTAGTATTTGTCCACGAACAACGCAGACGCGATTGCGTCCAGGGAAAGATCTTGCGAGATATGTTCGGAAATATAATCAATGGCTTTTGTCACGCAGGGATTTGCTTTTCCCAATATGGTGAAATCGTCGCGGTTTTGCAAGAAATACTGTCCCAGCAACACAAGCAAAGCCTTTATGCGCTCCTCGTTTTCGATGTCCGCGCCGAAGTCGCCGGTTTGTGAAACGGAAAAACCGTCCAGAATATGGCGGATTTTGTCCGAAACCGCACTGTTGCGGATAAGAAAAGCGTTGTGTTCGTGCGCCTGCAAAAAACAGGTGTTCAGGTCGGTTTTTGCGGTTGAGATGCGTTTCAAATATCGTTGATTAAGCCACACAACAAAGCGTTCGTACGTCATTGCGGAGTCTTTGATGTCAAGCTGATGAAGTTTGTTGGGCGGAATCAACAGCACGTCGCCCGGGCGCAGGGAATACTTGCAATCTTCCACGATGTACGACGCAGAACCCTGCAAAAAGAAATAGATTTCCGAAAAATCGTGAGAATGCATTTCCACCGTTTTGAAATCCTTGTCTTTTTTGTGATGCACCTCGTAAGTCGAGTTGCTCATTTGTTGATTTTCGTATTTTGTTCCGTTCATACCATAACAATACGCCAAAACCGCAAGATATGCAAGTAAAAAAACAAAAAATAAAATTTACTATGCAAAAGTTGTGTGATAAAATAATTTTAATAAGGAGAAAGGAAAATGGGATTTTTTGATGAAAATCTTTTGCTGACCGGCGACACCGCGCGCGGAATTTACAAAAGCATTGCGGATTTGCCGATTATCGACTATCACTGTCATCTCAACGAAGCGGATATTAAAAACGACAAGAAATTTTCCGACATAGGGGAACTGTGGCTTTCGGGAGACCATTACAAGTGGCGCGCGATGCGTCTTTCAGGCATTGACGAAAGTTATATCACGGGCGACCGCTCTTATGAAGAAAAGTTTTTGAAATACGCAAAGATTATGCCAAAACTTTTCGGCAATCCGCTTTATTACTGGACGCATATGGAGCTTAAACAAATTTTCGGCATTACGGAGCCTTTGAACGAAGACAGCGCAAGCCGTATTTACGAAAAAGCAAACGAAATTTTGCAAGGGCTCAGCGTGCAAAAACTGCTTGAAAAATTCAGGGTGGAGTATATCGCGACCACCGACGATCCATTTTCCGATTTATCTTGCCACGGCGACATAAACAGGGTGAAGGTGCGCCCGACGTTCCGTCCCGACAGATGTTTTTCGGAAGGCGTCGACAAGGTGCAACTTGAAAAGAGATTGGATTATTTCGTTTCCAAAGGCTGCAAAATCGCAGACCACGGATTCGATGATTTTTCCAACACGCAAAATATCGAATGGCTGATTGAAAAATGCTTTGACAAGGGGGTCGTTTTGCAGCTGCATTTCGGCACTTTCCGAAACGTCAATACCGCGGCGTTTAACAAAATCGGGAAAGACAGCGGGTTTGACGTTTTCAGGGCAAACGTTGACACCGACGCGCTTGCACGACTTCTTGACAAAATGTACACAAAACTTGGGGGTTTGCCAAAAATCATACTTTATCCGCTCAACGACGAATGTTTAAGGGCGGTTTGTGCGATTTCTGGCGCATTTCCCAACGTTATTGTCGGTGCGGCGTGGTGGTTCAACGACACCGTGTCGGGAATAAAAAGACAACTTGAAACAGTGTCGGAATATGCGGTTCTCGGCACGAATCTCGGCATGCTCACCGACAGCAGATCGTTCAGTTCGTACGTGCGGTTTGATTTTTATAGAAGGATACTTTCATCGTTTATCGCAGATAAGGTCGACCAGGGCGAGTATGACGAAAAGTCCGCGCTCGCGCTTGCAAAAGATATTGCATACAACAACGTAAAGGAGGTTTTGGGACTGTGAAAATGACCTTCCGCTGGTATGGCGAAAACGATTGCATACCGCTGAATTACATAAAACAAATACAGGGAATGAGCGGGGTTGTGACCGCCGTTTACGACACGCCCGTCGGAGAAGTCTGGAAAGAAGAAAAACTTGAAAGGCTCAAAAATCTTGCAAACGACGCGGGGCTTGATATGGAAGTTATCGAGTCCGTCCCCGTGCACGAAGACATAAAACTCGGCAAACCTACGAGAGACAAATATATCGAAGCGTACAAGCAAAATATCATCAACTGCGGGAAAGTCGGCGTCAGGTGCATTTGTTATAATTTTATGCCCGTGTTCGACTGGCTAAGGACAGACCTTTATTTCAAGCATAAAGACGGCTCGACGTCGCTTGCTTACGATCACGAAAAACTGCTTGCGCTCGATCCCAAAAACCTACATTTGCCGGGCTGGGACGAAAGTTATTCATTGATAGAACTCAATAAACTTCTGGACGAATACAAGGGAATCACGCACGAGAAACTGTTTGAAAACCTTGTGTATTTTCTGAATGCGATTATGCCTGCCTGCGACGAAGCGGGCGTCGATATGGCGATACATCCCGACGATCCGCCGTGGGATATGTTCGGTTTGCCCAGAATTATTTGCAAAGAAGAAGACTACGATAAGTTGTTTAAGGCGGTACCGAATAAGCACAACGGAATAACGTTCTGCACGGGAAGCCTGGGTGCGGGCAGGTTCAACGATCTTCCGAAAATGGCGGCAAAATATGCAAACAGAATTTATTTCGCGCACCTTCGTCAGCTGAGATACGACGGAGAAATAAATTTTTACGAAAACGGACATCAGACCGACTGCGGAAACGTCGACGTGTACGCGATAGTCAAAGCGCTTGTCGAAAACGGGTTTGACGGATACGTTCGTCCCGACCACGGCAGAAACGTGTGGGGCGAAGACGCAAAGCCCGGATACGGACTGTTTGACAGAGCGATGGGCGCGTGTTATCTCACGGGACTGTTCGAGGCGGTTGAAAAGGATATAAAAGGAGAGAAAAAATGAAAGTTCCTTTCAAAGTTGATTTAAGTGACAAAATTGTTGCAATTACGGGCGCGGGCGGCGTGATTTGCTCGGAATTTGCCCGTGCGCTTGCGGAGTGCGGCGCAAAAGTCGCGCTTCTGGACGTAAACTTCGACGCGGCGAAAAAAGTCGCGGACGAGATTGGCGAAAACGCGTTTGCCGTCAGGTGCAACTGCCTTGACAAAGACGAAATCCGAAAAGCCAAAGAAGAAGTTGTCAAAAAGTTCGGACAAGTCAACTTCCTTATCAACGGCGCAGGCGGAAATAATCCCAAAGCGACCACCGACAACGAAGTTATGACGGCGGATCTTGAAGGCGCGAAAGATTTCTTCGCCCTTGAAGAAAGCGGGCTTAAATTCGTGTTTGACCTTAATATTACGTCGGCGTTTCTGGTGACGCAGGTGTTTGCAAAAGACATGGTCAAAACAGGCGGGAACATCATCAATATTTCGTCGATGAACGCGTTCAGACCGCTCACCAAAATCCCCGCATACAGCGCGGCGAAAGCGGGCGTATCCAATTTTACCGAATGGCTTTCCGTGCATTTTGCGCCGTGTAATATTCGTTGCAACGCAATCGCGCCGGGATTTTTCGTGACAAATCAGAACAGGGCGCTTTTGTTCAATGCGGACGGCACGCCGACGGCAAGAACGGGCAAGATTCTGAACGCAACGCCGATGAAAAAATTCGGCGAAATAAGCGACCTTATCGGGTGTCTGTTGTGGCTTGCCGACGACAAAGCAAGCGGATTCGTAACGGGTGCGGTTATCCCCGTTGACGGCGGATTCTCGGCATACAGCGGAGTGTAATATGAAACAAGTAATTCCCGTTGTCGTCATAAACGACGAAAAAGAAACGATAGAAATTCTCTCGAAATTGAGAGAAGGCGGCATAAACTGTGCGGAAATCACCTTCCGTACGGCGTGCGCGAAAGAAGCAATCGCAATCGGCACGAAAGCCTTTGAAGATATGAATATCGGCGCGGGTACGGTTATCAACGCCGAGCAGGCAAAAAGCGCGGTACAGGCGGGCGCAAAGTTCATCGTGTCCCCGGGGTTTTCCGACGAAGTGGCTCGCTATTGTACAGACGAGAAGATTCCGTATTATCCGGGGTGTGTGACTCCCACCGAGATTATGCGCGCGCTCTCGTACGGGCTGAACGTCGTTAAGTTTTTCCCGGCGGGCGTATATGGCGGTCTGAAAGCGATGAAAGCATTGTCGGCGCCGTTCCCGCAGGTCAGATTTATACCGACGGGCGGCGTGGATTTGAGCAATTTGAAAGAATACCTTGATTTCGATAAGGTGTACGCCGTCGGCGGCTCTTTTATGATGAAAGGCGATATCGTAAAAAACTGTAAGGAGATTGTAAAGATATGCGAGTTGTGACGTTTGGAGAAATAATGCTTCGTCTGGCACCCGAAAACTATTTGCGGTTCGTACAGGCGGACAGGATTGAAGCGACTTTCGGCGGTGCGGAAGCAAACGTTGCCGTGTCGCTTGCAAATTTCGGCGACGACGTTTCGTTTGTGAGCAAACTTCCGTCCCACGAGATAGGACAAAGCGCGATAAACTCCCTTCGCAAATTCGGCGTCGGCACGTCGTTTGTCGCAAGAGGCGGCGAGCGAGTCGGCATTTATTACTGCGAAAAGGGCGCGAGCCAACGCCCGAGCAAAGTCATATACGACAGGGCGGGCAGTGCAATCGCAACCGCAACCGACGACGACTTCGACTGGGACAAAATTTTCGACGGCGCAAAATGGTTCCACTTTACGGGAATCACGCCCGCGCTTTCGGACACGCTTGCAGGCATTGTCTTGAAGGCTGTCAGAATCGCAAAAGAAAAAGGAATAACCGTGTCGTGCGACCTGAATTTCCGCAAAAAACTTTGGAGCAAGGAAAAAGCGAAAGAAGTTATGAGCGAGATTTGCAAGTACGTCGACGTGTGTATAGCAAACGAAGAAGACGCAAAAGACGTGTTCGGAATCGAGGCGGAAAACACCGATATCGAAAGCGGCAAACTCAACGAACGAGGTTACGTTTCGGTTGCGAAACAACTTGTCGATAAGTTCGGCTTTAAGGCGGTTGCAATCACGTTAAGAGAAAGCATAAGCGCAAACGACAATAATTGGTCGGGAATGCTGTACACGGACGGCAAAACGGTGTTCAGCAGAAAATACGCAATGCATATCGTGGACAGAGTCGGCGGCGGAGACAGTTTCGGCGCAGGGCTCATTCATTCGTTGCTTACAGGCAAAAACGCGAGTGACGCGATTGAATTTGCAGTTGCCGCAAGCTGTCTGAAACACTCGATCGAGGGCGATTACAACATGGTTTCAAAAGAAGAAGTCGAAGCGCTCGCAAACGGAAACGCAAGCGGAAGAGTGCAAAGATAAAAAGGATACTATTATGAATGAAATTACAATATCAGGGTTTTATGATGAAATAAGCAGTGCATTAAGTACTCAAATCGCCGTTATGCACCAACTCGGCGAAACTTATATGTGTCCGAGAAACGTGGACGGCAAGAATATTGCGGACTATACGTTTGAAGAATTCAAGGAAAAGATTTTCCCCGTGTTGAAAAAGGAAGGCGTGAAGTTTTCGTCCATCGGTTCGCCGATAGGAAAAGTCGGCATCGACGACGAAGAAGACTTTGAGAAACAAAAGAAACAACTTGCGGAACTCGTGAAAATCGCAAAACTCACGGGGTGCGAATACATCAGGGTATTCTCCTTCTTTTACGGCGACAAAAATCCGAAAGATTGCACGGAGAAAGTTATTGCCCGCCTCAAAGAAATGCTGAAAATCGTCAAAGGCAGCGGCGTGAAACTTCTGCACGAAAACGAGAAAAAAGTTTACGGCGACGTGCCCGAAAGAGTGCTGGAAATTTACAACGCGATTAACGACGAAGATTTCGTTTTGTGTTTTGACGCAAGCAACTACGTCCAGTGCGACGTCAATCCGAAAACGGCGTTCGATATGCTGAAAGATTACGTCGTTTATTATCATATCAAAGATTGCTCGAAATACAAGGTCGAAGTCCCCGTCGGCACGGGCGAAGGGTGCTATCCGTACATTCTGGGCGAACTGAAAAAGCGGGGCTATCACGGCTTTATGACGCTTGAACCGCATACTTTCAAATACGCGATATTCAAGCCGATTGTCAATTTCGTCCCGTTTGCAGCACTTGCGATGAAAGATTATTTCAAGGCGTTCAGACTTATCGACAAGAAAATGCACAGAAACTATTTTGCGTGCGCGTCAAGAAAACAAGTTTTCTTGTGGCAATACTACAATTTGAAAAAACTACTTAAAGAGGTGGAATAATGGATAAGAAAGAAATCAGATACGGCATTGTAGGAATCGGTAAACAAGGCACGTTTTACACAAAGATATTCACCAAGCTCAGCGGACTCGTAAAAGGTGCAAAACTTACGGCGGTGTGCGACATTTTGCCTGAACGTCGCAAGTATGCCGAAGAAAACCTCAAAGGCGTTAAAGTCTTTGATAACTATCAGGATATGTTTGCGTCGGGACTTATCGACGTCGTTATGGTCGAAACCCCGCACTATTTCCACCCGCAAATCGCAATCGACGCGATGAAAGCAGGGCTGAACGTGCTTTGCGACAAGCCTGCGGGCGTTTACACAAAACAAGTCAGAGAAATGAACGAAGAAGCGAAAAAGCATCCGGAACTGCTCTTTGGAATGATGTTCAATCAGCGCACGAATCCGTTGTACATAAAAGCCAAAGAGATTATCGACAGCGGACGACTCGGGAAACTCACGCGTATCGTATGGATAATAACAAACTGGTATCGTCCGCGTGCGTATTATGCACAAGGCGGCTGGCGCGGCACGTGGTGGGGTGAAGGCGGCGGCGTACTTCTCAATCAATGTCCCCACCAACTCGATTTATTCACCTGGCTTGCGGGGCTTCCAGTCAGCGTAACGGCAACGGCGTCGACCGTCGGTCGCGATATCAGCGTTGAAAACGACGTGACGGCTTATTGCAAGTTCGCAAACGGCGCAACGGGTGTGTTTATCACCTCGACTCACGACGCGCCCGGCACGAATCGCCTTGAAATCACCGGGGAAGGCGGAAAAATCGTCATTGAAAACGGCAAACTCGTCTTCACCGAAAACGAAGAAATGGAGCCGGCTTTTTCGGAACATAACACCGTGTTTATGGGCAAGCCGAAAACAAAAAAATACAAGTATCGCGGAATCGGGCATTATCTTGCCGTCACGAAATATCCGCCTCAGCACGTCGGCATAATCAAAAACTATACCGATTATCTTCTCAAAAAGACGGACAAATTCACGGCTCCCGGCGAACAGGGCATCGTCGGACTTACTTTCTCCAATGCAATCCACCTTGCAAGCTGGACGCATAAGGAAGTTCAGATTCCGTTTGATGAAGATCTGTATATCAGCGAGCTTGAAAAACGCAAGGAAGCCGAAAAAGAAAACGGCAAAAAATAATCAAAATACACAAAAAAGGGAGTTATTATGAGCGATATTTCAAACGTCGCACAGGCGACGGAACAAAGTTTCATTTCGCGCACAAGCGGACTCAAAAACAAGGATTATATCGGGTACGCGATGGGAGATACGGCGTGTTGTCTCGTTTTCGGGCTGGTCACGTCGTTTTTGCAAAAATTTTACACCGACATTTTCAGTTTAAGCCCGTTGTTCATCATGCTTATGTTCATCGGCGCGAGAGTCTGGGACGCAATCAACGATCCCATTATGGGAAGATTGTGCGACACAATCAAACTTTCCAAATGGGGAAGATATCGTCCGTGGTTCTTATGGGCAGCGGGCCCGTTGATTATTTCGACACTGCTGATGTTCATCAAATGGCCGGGGCTTACGGGCGAAGAAAACTACGTCGGCACCTGCATTTATGCAACGGTTACATACGTGATGTTCGGCATGAGTTACACGATGCTCCAAATTCCGTACGGCGGACTTGCGTCGGTCGTTACGACGGATGAGAAAGAGCGCACGAAACTTTCGGTGTTCCGTTCAATCGGAGCGGGCGTCGGAAGTATCCCGGCGGTGCTTATCGCGTCGTTTTGTTACAAAAAAATCGGCGTCAACGAACAGACGGGCAGAGTTATTTCCGAGATGCAGTATAAGCCGGTAATAATCGGCGTCGTAATCGTGTCACTGGTTGCGCTTGTTATGCTTATCCTTGCTTTTATGATGAACAAGGAAAGAGTCATCGCTCAGCCCAAAGAAAAAGTCGCAAAAGGCGAGACGAAACAAATCGTAAAAGGCCTGTTCAAAAACAGAGCGTTTCTGGCGGTCAGCGTGGCAAGTATGCTGTTGCTTGCAGGACAAATGTTCACGCAAAGTTTTTATTTGTACCTGTTCGACGACTATTTCGGAAAGCCTTGGATGAACCTTGTTTCTACTGCCTGCACTTATGCGCCGATGGTTGTTTTTATGTTCTTCACGCCGAAACTCGTCAGAAAATTCGGCAAAAAAGAACTTTGCGGAATAGGTATGATTATCGCGGCGGTTGCAAACCTCGGAATGTTTGCTTTGCGCTCGGTTAACCCGAACATTCTGGCGTATCTGTTCCTGGTGCTTTGCTTTGCAAGCGGATGCGGACTTACTTTCATCATTTTGCAGGTCTGGTCAATGGCAACCGACGCAATCGACGATATCGAGGTAAAAACGGGACGTCGTGACGACGGCACCGCCTATGCGTTCTTTATGTTTTTCAGAAAACTCGGGCAGGTCATCGCGGCAATCGCCGTAAACGGCGCGCTTCTCGGCATGCATTACGACTATACGAAAGGCGCGGTTCAAACCACGAAAAACCTTGAAATAATGTACGATATGGCAACCATTATCCCGGCGGTGCTTTTTGGAATTATGGCTGTCGTGTTGCTTGTATGGTATCCGCTTTCCAAAAAGAAAGTTGCCGATCTGCAAATTGCAAAAGAAGAACATCTCAAAAACGCATTCGAAAGCAACGCGATTGCAATCGACAATACAAGAGGCATAGAAAACCTTGGCGAGTCGTGCGCGCAACTTGAAGAAGAAGCCGAAGAAACGACTGATACAAAAATAGATTAAATTGCACAAAACGGCATTTACAATGATAATAGCGAGGGATAAAGTATGAAATACGGCGTACAATTGTTTTCTTTAAGAAAGTATCTGAAAGATGAAAAAGGATACGAACAAGTATTCAGGCGCACGAAAGAAACGGGCGCGCAAGTGGTGCAGCTGTCCGGCGGAAAACCCGTCGCACCCGAATATATCAGGTCGCTTTCGGACAAGTACGACCTGCCGGTCTGCATAACTCACGATAACTTCGACAGGCTTGAAAACGACCTTGACGCGCTTATCGCCGAGCACAAGATTTACGGTTGCAATCGTATGGGCGTCGGAATGATGCCCAAAAAGTTCCGCACCGGAAAACTTGAAGATCTGGACAAATTTATCTCCTTTCTTAATTCCGCCGCGCAGAAGCTTGCGGGAGAGGATATGACGATTGCTTATCATAATCACTGGTTTGAATTCGACGAAATCGACGGCAAGGTTATATACGACTACATAATCGAACATACCGATCCGCGCGTGGAATTTATTCCCGATACGTACTGGATAAGATTTGCAGGAAAGGACATTGAAGAGTATCTTGAAAAGTTGAAAGGTAGGGTGAATACGCTCCATCTCAAAGACTACAAAAACAAAATTTTCAGAGCGGTGGGGAAGGGCACGCTCGATTTTAAGAGCATACTCGAAACAGCCGAAAAATGCGGGGTTCAGAACGCCGTCGTAGAGCTTGATTTTTCGCCGAATCCGTATAAGAGCGTCGAGTTTTCGATGAATACTTTAAAGAGGATTGCGAATGCAAACTAAAACGATACCAACGCCTTGCGGCAACGTTATCGGCGAAATTACGCCGTACGGATTGCGGTTCAGAGGTATAAAATACGCAACAGCTGGACGCTTTGAAATGCCTGCCGAAGTCAGGTCTTTCGGCGGTGATTTCGACGCGACAAAACAAGGCGTATGCTGTCCGCAAATGCGCGCGTTCTGGAACGAAGAACACAGATTTTATTATCAGGAGTTCAGGAAAGGAAAAGAGTTTACTTACAGCGAAGATTGCCTTATCCTTGACGTTCACGCGCCCGACAACGCCAAAAACTGTCCCGTGATCGTGTTTATTCACGGCGGAAGTTTCACGGGCGGCAGCATAAACGAAATGCAGTTCAACGGCTCGGCGTACACTAAGCGTGGCGTGATTTTCATTGCGATAAACTATCGTCTCAACGTGTTCGGCTTTTTTGCCGATGGTGTGCATTGCAAAGGCAATCTCGGATTGTACGATCAATACACCGCTATCGAGTGGATCAGACACAACGTCAGTGCTTTCGGCGGCGATCCCGACAACATAACGCTGATGGGGCAAAGCGCAGGCGCGATGAGCATACAAACGTTGATTTGCTCAAACTATCTCAAAGGCAAAGTCAAGGGCGCAATTATGTTGTCCGGCGGCGGAAAACGCACGGCGATACTCCCGTTGTCAAAGCCGAACGCGCGATATTGGAAAAAACTCGTGAAAGCAAGCGGAGCAAACTCTTTTGACGAGTTCAAAACACTGCCCGTCGAGCAGGTCTGGACGGCGTGGAAAACAAAACATACGCTCGGGAAAGCGCTTTGTACAAAGCCCGTGATCGACAACGAATTGGTCAAAAACGCAAAGTACGACACAGACGTCCCGATAATCTTCGGAACAGTCAAAAAGGACTTGTTACCGCCCGTGCTCAATCATATGGCAAGAACGTTTGCAAGAAAACAAAAAAGAAAAAATACGCCGTGTTACGTTTTTTCGCTCACGCGACTGTTGCCACCCGATAACGCCTCATTCCATTCCTGCGATCTTTGGTATGCGCTCGGCTCGCTCGGGGATTCTTTGCGACCTTTTACGCAAGCCGATTACGACTTGTCCGACGAAATGGTTGACAGATTTTCCGCTTTTGCCAAATCGCAAAATCCCAACGTCGACGGCAAACCGCAATGGAACGTCTATTCATCAAAACCCGATATCAAAGTTTTCAAATAAATTAAAATAAGCATTTCAAGTGCGAACGCCCACCGCGCGTCACAAACTGCGCTTTTGACCAAACAAACGCATTTTATTTGTTTGTTTGTCTTTTGCTTGTTTGTTCCTTATCCCCAAAAGTACAAAGTATCTTTTGGGGTCCCCGGTTACTGCGCGTTTGGCCAATCATTTTATGCTAAAAGCGAAATCGATTGCTTATTCATCTCCCCGCAAGTACAAAAGTAACTTGTGGGATTTTTTTGCAAGCGTTTGCAAGCAACCGCCGAACGCCAACCGTTTGGTTGGGTTCTCGCCCATAAATTGTCCCATACAACAAAAACAGCACATCATCTTGATGCGCTTTTTTGTTGGTGGGGACAACAGGGCTCGTCAACAGCGAAGCGGAAATGCTTGCATTTCGAAGCGAGCGTGCAGTGTGACCGGGTCACAGGGGCGCAAGGATTTGCGCAAGGGCGGAGAAACCGCCTTATTCGAGCCCGATGTTGTTTCCCGATACATAAAAAAAGCACAACACATAATGTTGCGCGTTTTTTAATGTGGTGGGGACAACAGGGCTCGAACCTGTGACCCCGTGCTTGTAAGGCACGTGCTCTCCCAGCTGAGCTATACCCCCAACTTGTGGTGACCCCTACGGGGTTCGAACCCATGTTACCGCCGTGAAAGGGCGATGTCTTAACCACTTGACCAAGGGGCCACGAAATTAGGCGATTTGTTTCACAAATGTTTTGTTTCGACGTTTGCGTTTACGCAGAAACGGCGTAAAGAAAACATAGGGCGGGCAAAGCGCAGGCTTTGACCGGCTTCTTGGAAAGCGCCGAAGGCGATTACCAAGGGGGAAACAAACCTTTCGTAACGTTAAAGGATAGCTCAGTTTTCAAGGAACGTGTTGTTTGTTATTTATCCCGTCGTCGGTAAGCCGCGATGCGTCTTTCCGCCTGTGGGGATGTATATATCGTAAATTGCAAATGCTTCGCATTTTCTCGTTTTTATTAAAAACGCTTTTGAAAGTGAACTTTCAACGTGTTTTCAATAAACCCGACACCTTGCGGTGTTGCAATTTACGGTGTTTACATTTGGTAGCGGCGGTCGGATTCGAACCAACGACCTGCCGGGTATGAACCGGCCGCTATAACCATCTAAGCTACGCCGCCAAGTTGGTTGCGGGGGTGGGACTTGAACCACACGACCTTCGGGTTATGAGCCCGACGAGCTACCGACTGCTCTACCCCGCGCCGTTTGCATAAAAATCAAATGCTTAATTAGTTTATCTTATAATTGAATGTTTGTCAAACAAAAATAAGAAAAAAGGAATAAAAAATTCGTGAAAGACCGTGCAAAGGGGCGAAAAACGTGCAAAAAGGGGAGAATAGTTGCAAAAAACGGTCAAAACATATACAATAAAAGCATGAAAAAGGTGATTTCTGTCGCGCTTGTCGCGATACTTATTGTAACAACCGCGCTGACTTTTACGGGCTGCATATTCAATACCGGCGCAGAGAAAGAAGTTTACGGGGTGTACGGAGTTGACCGTATGTTTTACAATTCGTACGACGGCAAAACGTATAATTACGCCGACAAATTCGACTATTACCTTCTTGTATTATATAAGGGTGGCGAAAGCGAAAAGACGGGCAAGGTGATCTTAAAACCCGTCGGCGGCGAAGAAACCTCGTACGACGTTCACTTCACGCTGGAATTCGACGCGGAAAAAAACAAGGTCGTGAAGAAGGTTATCGTCAAGGATTTCCGACTGCCGACGTACGGCGACTCGACGGGCACGCTGTCTTTTGAAGAGCCCGCGGAAGTAAGTTTTGTGCTGTATCCGAAGCGCGAAGACCTGACGTATAGAATAACTCCGTCGAAAATCGAAGACGGCAAATGGAAGTTCAGCAAAAACCTTTTGGAATTCAACAAGATTTCAAGCAGGACTTCCGACAAGAAAATCGAACGCGCAAAGAAAAAACAAACTAATTTCCGCGAAAAACGCGGCAGTACCTCAGATTGACCAAAAACCGCTTAACCGCGGTTTTTTTAATAAAGGAAAATTATGAACGTAAAAAGAACGTACGTAAACATATCGAATATCAGTATCGAACAAACGAAGTTGCAGCAAAGACAATCGCAGGAAGCCCGCGGACAATAAATAGAAAAACGTAATAAAAAAAGACTTGCAACCGTCTGCTGCAAGTCTTTTCTTTTTGATTTGATTTTGTCAGTCGATTTTGTCGGCGTTCGAGTTGTTGTCGTCGGACGAGGGTTTGTCGGAGGACGAAGAATTGTCGTCGGCCGAATCCGTGCTGTCTTCAAGGGCATACAGTTTCATTTCGTTGAAGTCGAACCAATAAATTTTGTCTTTGAGAGCGATTGTTACGAAGTCGATGACCGCGATAACCCACCAGCCGCAGAAGATAAGAAGAATGACGGAAAGAACCGCGCCGATCGTATCTTTTTTCACGATGCTTTTCGAAAGGCGATAAAGATTCGTGGGGATTGCCCACAGGAAATTGAGAAGGAACTTGACCCATCTGCCGAGCCCTTCGTATGATTTAATATAATTTTTTGCGAAGTCTTGCATAAAAAACCTCCAAACATTTTTTTCGAAAGGAATAATAGCACCGCGAATATCAAAAGTCAACGGTTACGGCAAAAGAATTTCGTCGTCGTCGCTTAAAGAGTGTATGGAAGAAAAGTCGTAATTATTCGTTTCGACGTCGGGAAGAGACGACGTTTGTTTTTTCTGTGGCCACTCGGCAATAAGGATAGCCGCCGTCATTCCGATTATCGAAAGGGCGAGATACCAGGTGAACTTGTCGCCGCCCAGAATCACCGCAAACACCGCGCCCAGCGTGCTTTCAAACGACAAAACGAGCGAAACTTTCGACGCGTCGATTGTCTTTTGCGCGCGCGTCTGAACGATATAAGCAAACGCCGTATTCAACACGCACAGGGTGAAAAGCGGAAGGATAATGGATTTTGGAAAAGAGCAATTCAGCATTGCTTTGCCGTCGACGATAAATCCGACGACGAAAAACAAAACGGCGGCGGTCAGCATTTGTACAAAGGTCAGCGCGCCCGCGGGCGTGGACTTCGTCGCTTTGTCAAGGACAAGATAATGGACGGCAAACCCCACAGCGCAGAAAAACGCGAGTAGGTCGCCGAAGTTCAGTTTCGACAAGCCGCCGAAAGCCAGACACGCAATGCTTGCGAAGCCCAGAAATCCCGCGACGAATGCGCGGATCGGCGGACGTTTTTTGTGCGCCGCCCAAATAAAAAACGGCACCATCACGACGTAAAGCCCCGTCATCAAAGACGTGTTCGTCGCTGACGTGTAAACCATTGAATAAGTCTGACAGCCAAAGCTGAAAACAATAAGCGTTCCTGCCAAAACGCCACTTAAACACTGCTTTATATTAAGTTTAACTACCTGTTTGAAAAATAAGATGAAAGTTATGAGCGCGGCGACGGAAAAACGCAACACGTTCAGAAGCGACGGCGAAACATACGGCAACACCTGTTTCGTGAATACAAAGCCCAAGCCCCAGACGACGGTGACCAAAGCAAGCAAGAAATATAAAAACAAGTTTTTACGCTTTTGCACTTTTCTACCTTCTCCGACGGGCTACCTCGCCAAGGAGCGTTAAGAAAACCATTACGATTATATCATATTATAAAAAAAACACAACTTTTTTGTCGGGGGACGCGGTTTTTTTTGTGCAATCTGTTGAAAGCCGCCGCTTTATTTGATAATATATAGTCATAACAAACTATCCTTAAAAAGAGGTAAAATTATGGATATCAAAAAGTGTTGGTACAAGGAAATGACCGTTTACCAGATCTGGCCCAGAAGTTTCAAGGACGGCAACGGCGACGGCATCGGTGACCTGAAAGGTGTGCTGGAAAAGCTTGATTATCTGAAATGGCTGGGTATTGACGCCATCTGGTTTTCGCCCGTTTACAAAAGTCCGCAATGCGACTTCGGATACGACATCGCCGATTATCGCAACATCGCGCCCGAATACGGCACCCTTGACGACTTCAAGGCGGTGTTGAAAGGTTGCAAGGAAAGGGGCATAAAAGTCATAATGGACCTTGTCGTCAACCACACGTCGACCGAACACGAATGGTTCCAGAAGTCCCGCATGGGCGGCGACGACAACCCGTATAAGGATTATTATTTCTGGCGCAAAGGCACGGGAAAGGACGGGAAAGGTTATCCCAACAACTGGACGTCATCGTTCCCCGGCCCCGCCTGGACGTGGGACGACGAAAGGAAAGAATATTATCTGCACCTGTTCGCCGTCGGACAGCCCGACCTGAATCACGATAACCCGAAAGTAAGACAGGAAGTCATCGACATTTACAAATACTGGCTCGATATGGGCGTGGACGGTTTCCGCGAAGACGTCATCACTTATATCAGCAAGGAAGAAGGGCTGCCGAACGGCAATCCGCTTTCACCCGTCATGCGCGGCGTTACGCACTATAACAGGGGACCGCACCTTCACGAATATCTGCAACAGTTCAAAAACGAAGGCTGGGGCAAATACGACTGCATGACCGTCGGAGAAGCCCCCGGAATGACGCCCGATATCGCTCTCGAATTCATAAAAGAAGGCGACAAACAAGACCTTAATATGATGTTCCATTTCCAGCATATGGAAGCGGACTGCATCGGCAACGCCTGCGTGCACACGGGATTTAAACTCAAAAAACTTAAAAAAGTCATGTCGACGTGGCAGGACAAAATGTACGGCGTCGCGTGGAACGCAAACTATATGGAAAACCACGACCAACCCCGTTCGGTTTCCCGTTTCGGCGACGAAAAGAGATATCACGACTTGTCGGCGAAAGTGCTTGCAAACTCGTATTTCTTCCTGTCGGGCACGCCGTTTGTGTATCAGGGACAGGAAATCGGCATGACCAGCATATACCTTAAAAACATTCGCGATTACGTGGACGTTGCGGCGTTCTGCACGCACGACATAATGAAAAAACTCGGTCTTCCCGAAAAGCTCGCGATGAAAATGCTTGCATACGGCAGCCGCGACAATGCCCGCACCCCCGTACAATGGACGGACGGCAAGTGCGCCGGGTTCACGACGGCAGACCGCGCCTGGTTCCATATCAACAAAAACTATAAGGATATCAACGTCGAAAGCCAGATTGACGACGAAAACAGCGTTCTTAACTACTATCGCGAACTTATCAGGATAAGAAAAGAAAACCCGATTATAATCTACGGCGACTACAAGTTGCATTATAAAAACAGCAAAAACCTGTGGGTTTACGAAAGGAATTACGAAGGGAAACGTATGCTTGTCGTGCTGAATTTCTCGGACAAAGCGGTCAGATTCAAGGCGCCCGAAGGCTTCGACCTTGAAAAGGGCAAGTTACTTATCGGAAACTACAAGGACAACAAAGTGGTAAACAACGGCTTTGTTACCCGTCCGTGGGAAGCAAGGACGTATATCTTCGGATAAACGGCAAAAAAACGAAAATGCGGGGGCTTTTCGGAGTCCCCGTTTGTATTTTTAAGATTATTTTGAAAAAAGTTGGAAATTTTCAAGAGATAATCCGTATATAAAGTAGAGTCATGTTGAAAGAAAAGGTAGCGCGCGCTATCAGACAACTTAAAAAGGGCAAAACCGAGTATTTTGACGAGATTTACGATTTGACAAGGGCGTCGGTGTATTACGTGATACGCGGCGTATTGAAGGACAGCTATCTTGTCGAGGACGCAATGCAGGAAACGTACGTCGCTTTTCTGAACTCGATTGCGAAAATCGACGATGAGCAAAACCCGCTTTCGTACCTTTTGCAAATCGCGAAGAACAAGGCGCTGGACGAGGCGCGGCGTAAGACACGGGCGGCGGGCGCGAATATCGACGACGTCGAAATCGCGACAAGCGACGTGACCGTTTCGGATCTTCCGCTTCTCGAACACGCAAGGCAGAATTTAAGCGACGACGAATTCCGCATACTGGAACTCACGACGATTTACGGATACCGCCGCGTCGAGGTCGCAAAAATGCTTGGCGAACCCATATCCACGATAAACTGGAAATATAACAAGATTATCAAAAAAGTCAAAACGTTTTACGGCGAGGTTTATAATGAAAAATAAAAACAAGATTATAAACGAATTATACGAAAAGTCCCCCGACGTCAGAGAGAGAATCAGGAAAGACGTCGATTTTTCGCAGTTTGAAAAGAAGAACGCGCCCGCCGCAAAATCGTCAAACGGATTCAAGTGGGCGACGGCAGTCTTGTCCGTTGCGCTTATCGCGATGATTGCGGTGCTTGCGCCGATTATCGCAAAAACGTCCAAGCCCGGAAAATCCGGAAAAACCCCCGGCGTTTCGTACGCGTCGGACTACGTCGTGTTTATCGACGTCAACCCGTCCGTAAGGCTCGACGTGTCCGGCGGGGACGTCGTTACCGCGCAAAAAGGCATGAACAAAGACGGCGTGGTTTTACTTTATAAGGAAAACCTTGTCGGCAAAAATATCGACGAAGCGGCAACTTATCTTATTGAAAAAATGGACGAAGCGGGGCTTGTGAAGGATAAAGGCAAAGTCAGAATTTCCGTCGCCGACAAAAAAACGGGCAAGCGCATCGACGAAAAACAGCGTCACGCCTTAGAAGTCGTCAACAACCTGTTCCAGAACAAAAACAAGGACGTTTCCGCAATGATTTTAAGCGATAAGGACATTGACGCCATCGAGGATTATTACGACAACAACAACGTCGGCGAGTACGAAAAGCAGATGGTTGAAGAGTTCAAGGCGAAATTACTGCTTGCAATCGACAAAAAAATCGGGCGCATTGACGAACTTCTTAATATATTGAAACCGTGGGAAAAAGACGAGCGCAAGGTGAAAAAGCTTGACCAAAACGACGCGGAAAAAGCCGCGCTTGAAGCAATCAAGGTTTATTGCGCAGACTATAAGGTGAATTACTACGAGGTCGCCAACGACGAAATTGCCGAATTTTACGAGGACCTTGAAAAAAACAAAGAAAAACTGCAAAAAAGCCTTAAAAAAATCAATGAAAACGATGACGACGATGACTACGGCGATATTTTAGCCGACCTTCTGGAAATCGTCAAGGAAGAACTTTTTGAACAAGAAGATTAAAAATTTTTCAAAACGTTAGAATTTTTTAAGGGCTTGTCCGTATATTAAGTAGAATAAACAGGAGGTAACCCCTTATGAAAAAGAAAATAATATCAATAGTATGTGCACTCGCTCTTATCGGAACGATGACGGCTGCACTCACGGCGTGCGACGTCAAAGGCGGCGGCGGTAACGCGGCGAAAGTCAAAGTCAACGCAAACGACGTATACGCGCTTTCCGCGCTGACCGGTGCGGAATATCTTGCTCAGACCGAAAGCGGCGCAACCGGCGCGGCGGAAACAACCCGTCCCGGCGTCATAACCGACGCGGACGTAAGCGGCATCAAAGACTGTCTTAATATGTTTGACGACATTCTTGCGGGTGGAGGAATCAGCCAGAACGTTGCAGAAAACACAGATAAAGACGGCGAATTCAAAGATTATCCTTTCGTTATGACGGTCACCGTCGGCAACACCGGCATCACCGCAAAAATGTATTATAAGGAAGTCAACACCGTCACCGAAACCGAAATCGACGACGGCGAGGAAGAAACCGAAGTGTCCACGACTTTGTCGGGCGTGATGGTATTCGGCGACCAAAAGTTTGACGTAACGGGCAAAAAGGAAATCGAAACCGAAGGCAACGAAAAAGAAACTTCCATCGAATTCACCACCAAAAGCACGACGAATCCCTTGAACTACGTCAAAATCAAACAATCCGTAGAAGTTGAAAACGGCGCTCAGGAAGTCGAATACGAATACGAAATCTACGAAAACGGCGAGAAGGCACGCGAATTCAAGCTTGAAGTCGAAGACGAAAACGGCAAAACCGAAGTATCCTTCAAAATGGAAATCGAAAACGTCACCGAAGAAACCGAATATAAAATCATCAAAGGCGACGTGGACGGAAAATTCAAGATTAAGTACGAAAAGGGCAAAGAAAAAGGCTTTATCACCGTTGAAGCGGTTGAAGGCGGCTATAAACTCACCTACAACAACGGCTACTCCGAAGTCATTTAATAAAACATAATTTTCCTTATCATTTATCCCTAAAACAAAAACAAAACCCTGCACCGCAGGGTTTTGTTTTATAAAGCGAAATCGGTCAAATCCGCAAAATATTGACATATCACCGGAAAGATGATATTATTAACGTGCGACAAATCTTAATAAGCATAGTGCAAAGAGCCTTTTACTTTGGTAACAGGTGCATTATTCGCATTACATAGTCTTTGCACTGGGTGTAGTATGTAGATTTGTCGCAAAATCAGCGGGGATGCACTTGTTATATTTTTTTGCTTATTTTTGATACCCTGCAATAAGTTTTTGCGAGGTTTGTTATGAAATCCAACAAAAAAAGAATCCTTTTTGTTCTTGCCATTTTAACAATGGCAATCCTTTTGTCGTGCGCTCTCGTCGCCTGTAATAAGACCGATACGCCAGATGCCCCAAAAAAAGAATTTACAATTACATTCGATACGCAGGGCGGAAGCGAAGTTAAGCCTATTACGATTGCGGAAGGGGCTACAATTACCCTTCCACGCAATCCGACAAAAGAAGGTTATATATTCGACGGATGGTATTTGAGCGATGAGTTTATTGAAGAATTCAACGCAACCCAAACCATTTCGTCCAATATTACGGTTTACGCCAAGTGGGAAAAGTATTATAGCAAGGGTCTTAAGTATGTATTAATAAATGATGAAAGAGAGTATGAGGTGGCTAGAACTGGCGATTGCACCGATAACGATATTGTTATTCCGTCCGAGTACAACTCAAAACCCGTGACGAGCATCGGCGATGGTGCCTTCCGCGATTGCACGGGGCTTACGAGCGTAACAATCCCCGACAGCGTGACGAGCATCGGCGAAATTGCTTTCTATCGTTGCACCGGGCTTACGAGCATCACAATTCCAGATAGCGTGACAAGCATCGGCAATTCCGCCTTCCGTAATTGCAGCAGTTTGACGAGCATAACGATCCCTGACAGCGTGACGAGCATAGGCTATTCTGCCTTCGGGGGTTGCAGTGAATTGACCAAAATAACAGGACCTTTCTCTATTGTTTCATCTGTTGCAAAACAATGCGGAAGCAATTCGTTCAAGGTCATCATAACAAGTGGAACGAGCATCGGCGATTCTGCCTTCCAGAATTGCAGCGGGCTTACGAGCGTAATCATCCCGAACAGCGTGACAAGTATCGGCTATCAGGCTTTCTATAATTGCAGCGGTCTTACGAGCGTGACAATCCCCGACAGTGTAACGAGCATCGGCTCTGATACCTTCAATGGTTGCACGGGACTTACGAGCATAACAATTCCCGACAGTGTGACAAGCATTGGCGGTGGTGCCTTCTGTGATTGCACCGGGCTTACGAGCGTGACAATCCCCGACAGCGTGACGAGCATCGGCTATAATGCCTTCTATGGGTGCTATAAGCTCATTGAAGTGTATAACAAATCCACTTTGTCGATCACGGCCGGCAATTCTGATAATGGTTCTGTTGCCTATTACGCAAAGAACGTATATACAGAAGAAGGAAGAAGCAAACTTTCAACGGATGAAAATGGATACGTTATATATACGGGCGGAGACGAAAAGATTTTGGTTGCTTATCACGGCTCTAATACAGAATTGATTTTACCGTCGTATATAACTAAAATCTATCAATATGCTTTCTCTGGTTGCACCGGGCTTACGAGCATCACAATCCCAGACAGAGTGACGAGCATCAACAACGGCGTTTTCTCCGGTTGCACCGGTCTTACGAGCATCACAATCCCAGACAGAGTGACGAGCATAGGCTATGAAGCCTTCCGTGGTTGCTTTAAACTCTTGGAAGTGTACAACAAATCCACTTTGTCAATCACAGCCGGTAGTTCTTCCAACGGATACGTTGCCTATTACGCAAAGAACGTTTACACAAACGAAGGCGGAAGCAAACTTACGACGGATGAAAACGGATACGTTATATATACGGATGGAAACGAAAAGATTTTGGTTGCTTATACCGGCACTGAAACAGAATTGACGTTGCCCGCTTATATTACTCAAATCTATGAGAATGCATTCTCCGGTTGCACCGGACTTGCGAGCGTGACAATCGGCAACGGTGTGACGAGTATTGGTGATTCTGCCTTCTCTGGGTGCAAAGGATTGACGAGCGTGACAATCGGCAACGGTGTGACGAGCATAGGCTGGGGAGCTTTCCTGAACTGCACGGGACTTACGAGCATCACAATCCCGGACAGCGTGACGAGCATTGACAGTTGGGCCTTCAGTAATACTGAATGGTACGACAATCAACCGGCTGGGCTGGTGTATGCCGGCAAAGTCGCTTATGGGTATAAAGGAACTATGCCAAGCACCACATCGATTGTATTAAAAGAAGGAACATTAGGCATTGCTGGTTCTGCCTTCTATAAGTGCACCGACCTTACGAGCGTAATCATCCCGAACAGCGTGACGAGCATCGGCTCTTCAGCCTTTTGGTATTGCAGTGGTCTTACGAGCGTAATCATCCCGAACAGCGTGACAAGTATCGGCTATCAGGCTTTCTATAATTGCAGCGGTCTTACGAGCGTGACAATCCCCGACAGTGTAACGAGCATCGGCTCTGATACCTTCAATGGTTGCACGGGACTTACGAGCATAACAATTCCCGACAGTGTGACAAGCATTGGCGGTGGTGCCTTCTGTGATTGCACCGGGCTTACGAGCGTGACAATCCCCGACAGCGTGACGAGCATCGGCTATAATGCCTTCTATGGGTGCTATAAGCTCATTGAAGTGTATAACAAATCCACTTTGTCGATCACGGCCGGCAATTCTGATAATGGTTCTGTTGCCTATTACGCAAAGAACGTATATACAGAAGAAGGAAGAAGCAAACTTTCAACGGATGAAAATGGATACGTTATATATACGGGCGGAGACGAAAAGATTTTGGTTGCTTATCACGGCTCTAATACAGAATTGATTTTACCGTCGTATATAACTAAAATCTATCAATATGCTTTCTCTGGTTGCACCGGGCTTACGAGCATCACAATCCCAGACAGAGTGACGAGCATCAACAACGGCGTTTTCTCCGGTTGCACCGGTCTTACGAGCATCACAATCCCAGACAGAGTGACGAGCATAGGCTATGAAGCCTTCCGTGGTTGCTTTAAACTCTTGGAAGTGTACAACAAATCCACTTTGTCAATCACAGCCGGTAGTTCTTCCAACGGATACGTTGCCTATTACGCAAAGAACGTTTACACAAACGAAGGCGGAAGCAAACTTACGACGGATGAAAACGGATACGTTATATATACGGATGGAAACGAAAAGATTTTGGTTGCTTATACCGGCACTGAAACAGAATTGACGTTGCCCGCTTATATTACTCAAATCTATGAGAATGCATTCTCCGGTTGCACCTGGCTTACGAGAGTGACAATTCCCAACAGCGTGACGAGTATTGGTGATTCTGCCTTCTATGGTTGCACCGGACTTACGTGCGTAACAATCGGAAACGGCGTAACAAGTATTGGTTACTCTGCCTTCAATGGTTGCAGCGGTTTAACGAGCATAACCTTTAACGGAACGATAGCGCAATGGAATGCAATTTCGAAAGGCTATGTTTGGAAATACAACGTGCCGGCGACGCAGGTTATTTGCACGGACGGGACGATTTCAATTAGTGAGGCGTGAAAACATAGCATAAATCGAACCCCTCCGCAGGTCGCGGAGGGGTTATTTTAATAAGGTAACAGCAACTTGCCCGATGGGCAAAGTTCATCGTCGGGGCGATTTCAGTCGGTTGGAAAACGGATTTCACAAATTCGCGATGGCGAATTTATTTCATTGTAGCGCCCGCGTTACATCTTGTCGGGGGCGGCGATCCCGAGAAGCGTCAAGCCCGTTTTGATGACTTGTTTCGTCGCTTTGGTGAGCAGGAGCATTGCGTTTCTTTGCGGTTCTGCCGCGTCGATAATGCGGTGCTCGAAGTAGAACTTGTTGTATGCCTGACATACCGCCATCACTGCGCGCGAGATATAGCACGGCTCGTACTTTTCGGCGGCGTCTTTGACTGCGTCGGGGAATGCCGCGATCGCTTTCACGACGGCGTTCGCTTCCGCATTGTCAAGGGCGGAGTAATCGACGTCCTTTGTGATTTCCGCACGGCTTAAAACGCTTGTGCAACGCGCGTGAGTATATTGTACGTACGGTCCCGTTTCGCCCTCGAACGACAGCACGCGGTCGTAACTGAAAACGACGTCTTTTATGCGGTTGTTGTAAAGGGCGGAGAACACCACCGCGCCAACGCCGATATCTTCGGCAACCGCCGCTTTGTCGTCAAGCCCTTTCGATTTTTCGTCCAGAATTGCGCGGGCTTTTTCCACGGTTTTGTTGAGGACGTCTTCCAAGAACACAACCTTTCCTTCGCGGGTGCTCATTGCGCCGTCTTCCATCGAAACCATACCGAAAGCGACGTGCTCCAAATCCTTGTACCAGTCGTAACCCATAAGTTCAACGACCTTAAACCACTGCTTAAAGTGCAGATTCTGCTGATAAGCCACAACGTACAGGCATTTATAAAAGTCGTAAGTTTTCTTGCGATAAAACGCCGCGGCAAGGTCGCGCGTGGCGTAAAGCGTCGCGCCGTCCGCCTTTAAGATCAAACACGGCGGCATATTGTATGCGGACAAATCCACAACCTTTGCGCCCTCGCTGTCTTTGAGCAATCCTTTTGCGTTAAGTTCGTCGATGACGGGCTGCATTTTGTCGTTGTAAAAGCTTTCGCCGGCGTAACTGTCGAAGGTGACTTTCAGACGTTTGTACGTCCTGTTTACTTCCTTCATCGTGATGTCCTTGAACCAGTTGAACAGGGCAAGCGCGTCTTTGTCGCCGTCCTCGATAAGTTTGAAGTAATGCCTTGCCTCGTCGTTCAGCGAGTCGTCCTTTTCGGCTTCTTTGTGGAAGCGGACGTAAATATCGAGAAGGGCGCGGATACCGCGTTTTTCGATGTCGTCTTTGTCGCCCCAGAGTTTGTATGCGACGATAAGTTTGCCGAACTGCGTGCCCCAGTCGCCAAGGTGATTTATGCCGACCGCGCGGTAGCCCAAGAAGTTGAACGTGCGATAAAGCGCCGCGCCGATGACCGTCGTCATAAGATGGCCGATATGGAAAGGCTTTGCGATGTTTATGGATGAATAGTCGATGCAGACGGTTTTGCCCGCGCCGACGTCGGACGCGCCGTACTTGTCGCCTTCCGCGGCGACTTTGTCCAGAATTATTTTGTTGTACGCGCTTTTGTTAAGGTAAAAGTTGAGATATCCGTTTTTCGCCTCGACCTTATCGACAAATTTCGCAAGCGACGCAAGATAAAAGAAAGCGTCGGCGCGTTTTTTCGGCTCGGACTGACTGACGTCGTCAAAAAGTTTTTCAAAAGGCTTTCCGAGAGAAGAAAACTCCGCGCGGAAATCGTCCTTTTCGTTTTCGGGCAAAAGATCGAGCAAAGAAGATTTGCTTTTTACCGACTCTCGCACGGCGGAAACCCTTTCGTGAATGCGGTTTATGCGTTTGAGTTTTGCGACGATATCGCTTGCAAGGTCTTCGGCGATTTTGTCGGGGGCTTTCCTTAACACCCTTGCGAAACGGAAGCACGGCAATGAATAATCGCCGTTGCCGCTTTCTTTGGGTACCGCAATAAGGGATTCGACGTCCTGCCGGTCGACGCCGTCGATGTTGATAAGTTGCGAAATCTCGTGTTTGTAATCCATAAGTTGCCTTTTTATTTGCTTTTATGCTTAAATAGTTTAAATTATTTTATCATAGCAATTATATTTTGTAAACCAAAGTGTCGCCTTTCTCTTTACTACAAAATAAAAATGTTGTATTATATTTTCGACAAAAACAAGAGGTGTTATATGAAATTAGGCGTAGTCGGGCTTCCCAACGTCGGGAAAAGCACGTTGTTCAACGCAATTACAAACGCAGGCGCGATGAGCGCGAATTATCCTTTTTGCACGATAGAGCCGAACGTGGGCGTCGTCGCGGTGCCGGACGAAAGGCTTGAAAAACTCGCGGCGCTTTACAACAGCAAGAAAATCACCCCCGCAACCGTGGAATTCGTGGATATCGCGGGGCTTGTCAAGGGCGCGTCGAAAGGCGAAGGTCTTGGCAATAAATTCCTGTCGCACATAAGGGAAGTGGACGCGATCGTGCACGTCGTAAGGTGTTTCGACGACGAAAACGTAACGCACGTTTCAGGTAAGGTCGATCCCGTCGACGATATCGAAACCATAAATCTGGAACTTATTTTCGCCGATATGGAAACGGTGGAACGCCGCATCGCAAAAGCGCAATCTATGGCAAAGGGCGGCGACAAAAAGTTTATCGAAGAGGCAAATCTTTTAACCCGCATTTATAAATGGCTTGAAAGCGGCAAACCCGTAAGGACGATGGAACTGTCCGACGACGAAAAGGAACTTGTGAAATCCTTTTTCCTGCTCACCGACAAACCCGTCATTTACTGCGCGAACGTGTCCGAAGACCAGACCGGCGGAAACGAATATACGAAAGCCGTCGAAGAATACGCAAAGGCGGAAGGCAGCGAAGTCGTCGTGATTTCCGCAAAGATCGAGGAAGAACTTGCAAGCCTTTCCGACGACGAAAGAAAAGCCTTCCTTGACGATTTGGGAATCGAAGAAGGCGCGCTTCCGAAACTTATCACGGCGTGCTATAAACTCCTTGGTCTTATCAGTTATCTGACCGCCGGCGAAAAGGAAGTCAGGGCGTGGACGATCGAGCGCGGAACGAAAGCGCCGCAAGCGGCAGGAAAAATCCATTCCGACTTTGAAAAGGGGTTTATCCGTGCGGAAATAGTAGATTATCATACGCTTTTGGAACTTGGCAGTTTCAACGCCGCCAAAGAAAAAGGCAAGGTGAGAAGCGAAGGAAAGGACTACGTAATGCAACCCGACGACGTGGTTTTGTTCCGCTTCAACGTATAATTTTTTCAAAATCCGAAACAATGAAAATCAAGACGCTCCCGAGATGTCGGGGGCGTTTGTTTTTTGAAAAAGAAAAAATCCTTTCGATTTTTGTTTACTTATTATATTTACTTTGTTATAATCTTTTATATATTTTTTCAAACGAGGTATTTCCTATATGAACATGCTCGAAGTCGAAGCAAAATGGAATAAAAAATGGGAAGAGGAAAAAACCTATAAGTTCGATCCGTCGAGAATCGACAAAAAGTATTACGTCCTTGAAATGTTTTCGTATCCGTCGGGCGCAAAGTTGCACGTCGGACACTGGTTCAACTACGGACCGTCGGACAGTTTCGCGCGCTTTAAGCGTATGCAGGGCTACGAAGTGTTCCAGCCGATGGGGTTCGACGCGTTCGGTCTGCCTGCCGAAAACTACGCGATAAAAACGGGTATTCATCCCAAAGACAGCACCCTGAAAAACATCGCGACGATGGAAAAACAACTTAAAAACATCGGCGCGACGTACGATTGGGATTACGAGGTCGTCACGTGCGATCCGAAGTATTATAAATGGACGCAATGGCTGTTTTTGCAAATGTATAAACACGACCTGGCGTACAGAAAGGAAGCGCCGGTCAACTGGTGCCCGTCCTGCCAGACCGTTCTTGCGAACGAGCAGGTCGTTGACGGCTGCTGCGAAAGATGCCGCACGACGGTTGTCCGTAAAAATCTGACGCAATGGTTCTTCCGCATCACGAAATACGCCGAAGAACTTTTGAACGACATCGACAAACTCGACTGGCCCGAAAAAACCAAACTTATGCAAAAGCACTGGATCGGTAAATCCACGGGCGGCGAAATCGAGTTCCAAGTGAAAGACAAGGACGTCAGTTTCCGCGTGTTCACGACGCGCGCCGACACGATTTTCGGTATCACGTACGTCGTTCTCGCGCCCGAAAGCCCGCTTGTCGATAAGGTCGTCACCAAAGAGAACAAACAGATTGTCGAAGACTATAAATTGCAGTGCAGCAAAATTAACGAGATTGAACGTCTTTCGTCCTCGCGCGAAAAGACGGGCGTGTTCACGGGAAGTTACGCCATCAACCCGATAAACGGCAGGGAAGTCCCCATTCTCGTTGCCGATTACGTCCTTGCAAGTTACGGCACGGGCGCGGTTATGGGCGTTGCGGCGCACGACGACCGCGACTACGTTTTCGCGAAAAAGCACGGCTTGCCCATCGAAAGGGTAATAAAAAGCAAGGACGGCTCGCCCGACGATCTGCCTTATACCGACTACGGCATAATGTGCAACAGCGGCGAATTTGACGGTATGACCACCGAAGAAGGACGCGTCGCCGTCATCAAAAAACTTGAAAAAGAAGGGAAAGGGGAACTCAAAACCAACTATCGTCTGCGCGACTGGCTTATCTCGCGTCAGCGTTATTGGGGTGCGCCCATTCCCGTTATCCATTGTCCGCACTGCGGCGCGGTGCCCGTCCCCGAAAAGGATTTGCCCGTGGAACTTCCTTACAACGTCAACTTCACGCCCGACGGCGAAAGCCCGCTGAAAAAGTGCGACGAATTTATGAACGTGAAATGCCCCGTGTGCGGCGCGGACGCAAAGCGCGATCCCGACACGCTCGACACCTTCGTATGCAGCAGCTGGTATTATCTGAGATACGTCGATCCGAAAAACGACAAGGAAGCGTTCAGCCGCGAAAAAGTCGACAAAATGCTTCCCGTCGATAAATACATCGGCGGCGCGGAACACGCGTGCATGCATCTTTTGTACGCAAGATTCTTCACAAAAGCGTTAAGGGATATGGGATATCTCGACTTTGACGAACCGTTCAAGTCGCTTGTGCATCAGGGCACGATTTTAGGGCCCGACGGACAAAAAATGAGCAAGTCCCGCGGCAACGTAATTTCGCCCGACACTCTCATCGAAAAGTACGGCAGCGACGCTTTCCGTCTTTACCTTATGTTCGGTTTTTCCTATGTCGAAGGCGGACCGTGGAACGATAAAGGGCTTGAAAGCATCCAGCGTTTCATGGACAGGGTTGAAAGGCTCGTGTGCCACAGCCGCACGTTCTCGTACAACAATAATCCTTTGACCGCTGCCGAAAAGAATATCGAATACGTCAGAAACAACACGATAAAATGCGTCACCGCCGACACCGAAAACTTTGCGTTCAACACGGCGATCGCGCGTATTATGGAATTTACGAACGCGCTTACCGATTACGAAAACAAAGTGTCCGACAAAAACGCCGTCTTTAAGGAGTGCGTCGAAGACCTTGTGAAGGTGCTTGCGCCGTTCGCACCGCATTTCACGGAAGAACTTTGGGAAATTTTGGGCAACAAAACCACGATTTTCAATACCGAATTCCCGAAAGTCAACGAAAAAGCCCTTATTAAGGACGAACTCGAACTCGCGGTGCAGATCAACAGCCGCGTGAAAGCGAAAATCGTCGTACCGTCCGGCGCGGACAAAGACGAAATCCAAAAAATCGCGATGGATTCCGATGAGGTCAAAGCCCTTCTCGACGGCGCGACCGTGAAAAAAGTTATCGTAATTCCCCATCGCCTTATCAACTTCGTAATATAGGAGAAAGATATGATTGACATTAACCTGATTCGCAGCAATCCCGACGCGGTGAAAGCGTCTTTGAAAAAGAAAGAATGCGACGTCGACTTTTCGGAACTTCTCTCGTGGGACGCCGAAAGACGCGCGCTTATTTCCGACGTCGAAAGTCTGAAAGCAAGAAAAAACAAGGTGTCGGCGGACATTCCCCGCTTGAAAAAAGAGGGCAAACCCGTTGACGCAATCTTTGACGAAATGAGAAAAATCGGCGAAGAAATATCCGAAGACGACAAAAAAATCGACGATTTGCAGGAGAAAATCTTCAATTTCGTCGCGTGTCTTCCCAACCTTCCCGACGACGACCTCGTTGCGGGCGGCAAGGAAAACAACGCCGTACAAAAAGTCATCGGCAAAATGCCCGAATTCGACTTTGAGCCCAAAAACCACGTCGACCTTTGCACAAGTTTGAACCTCATCGACTACGAACGCGGCGTGAAACTGTCGGGCGGCGGATTCTGGATGTACCGCGGCGTCGGCGCACGGCTGGAATGGGCGCTTCTGAATTTCTTTATTTCGGAGCACCTGAAAGACGGTTACGAATTTATTCTTCCGCCGTTGCAACTCGGCTATAACTGCGGATTCGGCGCGGGACAATTCCCCAAGTTTTCGGACGAAGTGTATTGGCTTGACGTCGACGAAGACCGAAAGAAAAACCGCTTTATGCTGCCGACTGCGGAAACCGCTCTCGTGAATATTTACTCGGGCGAAATCATCGACGAAAGCAAACTCCCGATGAAAATGTTCGCATACACCCCGTGTTTCAGAAAGGAAGCGGGAAGTTATCGAAGCGAAGAACGCGGCATGATCCGCGGACATCAGTTCAACAAGGTCGAAATGGTGCAATATACCCACCCCGATCACAGCGACGAAGCCTTTGAAGAACTTGTGAACAAGGCAAGCGGACTCGTCGAAAAGCTGGGGCTTTATCATCGCATATCGAAACTTGCCGCGGGCGACTGCTCGGCGTCGATGGCGCGCACGACCGATATCGAGGTCTGGATTCCGTCGATGGGCATTTTCAAGGAAGTTTCAAGCGTTTCGAACGCGCGCGACTATCAGGCAAGAAGAAACAACACCCGTTTCCGCGACGCCGCAACCGGCAAAACCCGTTTCGTGCATACCTTAAACGGCAGCGGACTTGCGACAAGCCGCATCCTTCCCGCACTTGTGGAACAATATCAGAACGCCGACGGCTCGGTCACGGTGCCCGAGGTTTTAAGACCGTTTATGGGCGGACTTGAAGTAATCAAATAGTAAAAAACAAACAAAAGCGCATTGAAAAACCGCCGTACAACGGCGGTTTTTTTGCATCCGAAAAACGTCATAAATCGTATTTTTCAAAACTATTCGCGCCTTTTTTATACGAAAGCGCGGTGAGTCCTGCGCCAAAAATAATCCCAATAAACAAAATTACGAGTTTTGCCGCAAGGTGAGCGCCGTCCGTCGTCAGAAACACGTCTTTTACGACGGGTGCGTGCGAAAGCACGACGTCGATTGCGACGATTAAAAATCCGAGCGCGCTCGACAAGGCAAAATGTCTGCCGATTTTTTCTGGACTTTTATAATACGCCGTGAAAAACGACAGGTTGAATATGCCGAAATACAAAAACGCGATTCCGTAAAACGCAAGCGACGGCATCGAGCCCGCCTGATTTAAGGAAGTGTTCAGAACCGTGCAGCGAAGGACGGCAAAGGGAATCGTCGCGACAATCGTCAAAAGTTCGAAAATGCAGACGGTGAGTATCCTTGCGCCCACCAAATCGCGCTTTCTTACGGGCAGGTTAAGGCTGTATTCCAGGTCGTGATTTTCACGCGACGAAAGACACATAAAGAATATGCCGAGAGTGGTGTAAAAAAACGACACGAGATAAGGATAATTCGGAATAAGCAGCATGAAGGCAAACGACAAAAAAATGTAGTTCGTCGGGTGCGCCGCGAGACGGAATTCCTTGTAAACAAGATTTTTCATAATTCCTCCTTTTCAAGATGCACCATAATGTCTTCAAGCGATGCGTCGGTTGTTTCAACGTTCAAAACAGCGGCTTTATCGGCAGAAATCAACACGCTTAAACCGTCTTTCAGCCGTCTCACGCCGTGCGAGCACGCTGCGATATCGTCCGTGAAAGCGTCCTTTTTAACGAATGCGAGTTTGTATTTTTCCTTGAACGTATCGGTGGGTTCGCTTGCAAAAATCTTGCCGTTTCTGATGTAGGTAATGTCGTCGGCGCACTTGTCGAGATCGGACGTTACGTGCGTTGAAAAGAGTATGGTTTTCCCGTCGTCTTTAAGCGACAAGAACACGTCCAGAAGGTCCTCGCGCGAGACGGGATCGAGCCCCGACGTCGGCTCGTCCAGAATCAAAAGGTCGGCGTTGTGCGACAGGGCAAGCGTCAGCGAATACTTGACTTTCATTCCTTGCGACAACGCCTTTACGGTTTTGTTTTCGTCCAGGTTGAATTTTTCAAGATAGCCGCGATACGCCGTGTCGTCAAAGTTTTCGTAAAACCTTTTCGTGACGGCGGTTATCGTTTTCAGTTTTTTCGTGACGTAATAATCCGCGCCGCCCGAAACGTAGCCGACGCGGCTTTTGATTTCCTTTTCGTTTTCCGAAAAGTCCTTTCCGAAAAATTTTACCGTGCCGTCGTCTTTATGGACAAAACCCAGAAGACATTTGAGAGTGGTGGATTTTCCCGCGCCGTTTCTGCCGATAAATCCCATAATGCGGCCGCTCTCGACTGAAAAACTCACGTCGTCAAGGGTAAATGCGGGATAAACCTTCGTAAGGTGTTCAATTTCAAGAGTTTTCATTGTCGTTATTAAACACCTTGTCGACGTAACCCGAAACGTATTGTTTCGGCGGAATTGCGATACCGCGCGCGGGATCTCCGAAAAGAATAAGGGTGTCGCCGGGCACAATGCCGAAAACGTCGCGCGCTTCCTTCGGAATGACGATTTGTCCTTTCTCGCCGACTTTTACCGTCCAGGCGAATTTGCCGTCTTTTTGCGATTTCATAATTACCTCAAAAGTATGAAAAGTATGATTTGTATAACTTATTTTACGACGCGCATTAAAAATTGTCAATAAAAAAAATAAAAAACCCCGCTTGCACGGGGTAAAAGGGTTTTTTATTATCTGAATTTTTTTATCTAAAATTCACGACGTTTATCGGCTCTCCGTCAAGATAGGACAAAAGGTTCATAACCGCGGTGTCCATAAGGCGTTTTCGGGATTCCTTCGACGCCCAGGCGATATGCGGCGTGATGATGCAGTTGTCCGCGCGAAGAAGCGGATTGTCGGGTTTTATAGGCTCTTCCGACACGACGTCGACTGCGGCAAACGAAACTTTGCCCGAGTCGAGCGCGTCTTTAAGCGCCTGTTCGTCGATGAGTCCGCCGCGCGAAGTATTGATGACGATTACGCCGTCTTTCATCATAGCGAAGGCGTTTTTGTCAAGCATTTTTTCGTTGTCTTTCGTGAGCGGGCAGTGCAGCGACACGATATCCGCGCGGGAGTACAATTCCGCAAGGTCGGCGTATTCGGCGATTTCGCTGTCCAACGACATTATTTTGTCGTAAACGATGACGTGCATGCCGAACGCGTTTGCGATCGTGCCGACGGTGCGCCCGATTCTGCCGTATCCGACAAGCCCCAGAGTCTTTCCTTTTAGCTCGGTAAGCGGATAGTCCCAGAAACAAAAGTCTTTTGAATTTGTCCAGCGGCCTTGTTTTACGGCGTCGCTGTGGTGTCCGACGTGGTGGCAACATTCCAGAATAAGCGCGAAAGTGAACTGCGCGACTGCCGCCGTGCCATAGGTAGGAACGTTGCAGACGGGGATACCGCGCTCGGCTGCGGCGACGGTATCGACGACGTTGAAGCCGGTTGCAAGCACCCCGATATATTCGATATTCGGGCAGGCGTCCAGAATTTCCTTTGTGATTTTCACCTTGTTCACGATGACCGCCTGATTATTGCCGATGCGTTTGACAACGGTGTCGAAGTCGTCGGGCGTTCTGTCGTACACGGTAAGTTCGCCGAGGTTTCTGAACCCGTCCCACGAAAGGTCGCCGGGGTTTTCGGTAAAACCGTCCAGAATAACGATTTTCATAAGTTCCTCCCTGAAAAAGTGCATAAAGTGCCGGAATTTGCAAAAACATTATTGCATTTTAATTGTACATTAAAAAGCGGGCGGTGTAAATACTCTTTTTCAAGAAAACGACAAAAACGGACGATTTTTTGCAAAATTATCGGAAAAAATTGCCCTGTTACAGGACTTTTTTGCCTTTTGAATAAACTTCCGTGACTTTTCCGCGCTCGTCGACGACGTTGAACGACGCGTCATATCCAACGGAAAGGGCGGGGATTTCAAGCCCCAAATACTTTCTCGGCGATTCGGTCGCGCAATAAACCGCCTTTTCAAGCGGCACGCCGTAGCGGACGATGATTTCAACCATCTTCGCGATGTTCGTCGTGCTTCCCGCAAGGGCGGATTTGTCTTTGAGATACGCCGCGGTGCCGTCGGCAATTACGGGCGTGTTTTCGCCAAGGATATATTCGCCGACAGGCGCGCCGCACGGGGCAAGGGCGTCGGACACAAGTATGATTTTTTCATATCCTTTGCACTTATAAATGAATTTGAAAAGGTTTTCACTAATATGCACGTCGTCGGCGATGACTTCCGTATAAATATCGTCAAAGTACATCGCGCACTCGTTCAGCCCGAGATGTTTCGTGATTTTGCCGTCGACGCGGCGGAATCCGCTTGACGCGCAGTAAATATGAGTCGCTCCGTCAAGCCCGACGTTTTTGCAGGCGATAATCTGATCGTCGATACTGTCGTCGTGTCCCGCCTGCGCCTTTATGCCGTTTCCGACGATTGCTTTTACGAGCGAGACCGCGTTTTTCGTTGCCGGACACAGTGTTACGATTTTAAGAACGTCCGCGTTCCGGCTGAAAAAAACCGCGTCCTTTTCGTCAAAGGAAGTCATTATGTTTTCAACGGGTTGCGCGCCTTTTTTCGCAATGCTTATGTACGGACCTTCGATATGCGCGCCCAGAATTTCCGCACCCGACGGCGACAATTTTCTCAGTTTTTCAAAGGCTTTGTCAAGCGCGGTAAGCGGGGTTGCGACAAATGTCGGAAGGTATGCCCCGATACCGTTTGAAAGAAGGTAATTTCCGATTTCCGACAATGCGTTTTCGCTAAGTTCCGTGACGTCGTGAGTCACCGCGCCGTGCGTATGAATATCGACGTATGGCAGCGTAACGTATCGCGGCGCAGATTTTTCGCGCGTCTCAAAAACCTTTGAAATTTTTCCTTTTTCAACGGTTATATCGACGGCGTTATCGGCGACTTTCCCGCCATAAATGAACTTTACGTTTTTAATTTCCATAATAAACCCCGTTTTTTGTCATAATTTGTAAAAATATATCGTTTCGGGCAGTTGCTCGAAATACAGCGAAACAGCGGCTTTTTTGTTGAAATCGAGCGTCACGAGAGAGGTTGTTTCAAACTCGTATCTTCTGCCGTCCGAAAGGGAAAGTTCGCACGATTTTTCGTATTCTAAGGTGTCTTTCGGTTTCTTGAAAATTGCCGACAAAACGCCCGTCTTTTTTTCGACAAGGTTGTCTATTGTACCTTTTGAAATCTCTTTACCGCAAAATTTCACAGGGAAAGTCGGCGGCACGAGAAAGGTGAGTTTTGCGGCGGAAAACGTCGCGTTTGAAAAATGCAGCGCAAGACGGTTTTCTTCTTCGACGACGGAAAGTTTCACAAAATCCCCGTCGTATCCCGAAAAGTCGATATGCGCGGACTTTACCGAACACGACTTGGTTTTCACGTCCGAAAGCGCGTATTCCCCGTCGACGTCGAACCGCGCGATCAGTTTCCCGTTTTTAACGCCGAACTTTTTTTCGGCCTTTACCGATTTTATAAACGGAACGAGCGACGTATGATTGAAAACTTCCGTTTCGTCAAAAGAAAGCCTGACGCCGTATCCGCTGTCAACGATTTTAATCATACCGATATTTTACCCTTTTTGGGGGCGGTAGTCAAGGCGCGAAATCACGTTTGAACGAGTCTCGTCATATATTGAAAAAAATCGTCGGGGGAAAAGGGTGGACAGATGCCGCGCGGAAGTCGATTTATCTCGGCTGAAAAAAAACTTTGAAACGATAAAAGAAAAATGCGACGACGTGTTTGCCGTCGTGAAAGCGAACGCGTACGGACACGGCGCGACGGAAGTCGCGAAAACTCTTGAAGAAAGCGGTTGCAAAAAATTTGCCGTGGCGTCGGTGTACGAGGCGGAAAGTTTAAGGAAAAACGGGATAAACGGCGAAATCGCGATACTCGGCTTTTGCGAGGATTTCGGGCTTGCCCGCGAAATTGCCGCCCGTCCGCTCGTATACGACGAACACACCCTTCGTCTTGCAAAAAAGTACGACGCGGAAGTTTTCGTAAAAATCAATACGGGAATGAACAGGCTCGGGTTTTCGACAATCGGAGAAACGGCGTCCGCCGTGAAAAACTTGCGGGTGCTCGGGGTGTTCACTCATCTTTCGTCGGCAGACGGCGACGACGCAACCGACCGCCGCATTACCGAAGCGCAGATAAAAAACTTTATGGAAGCGGAACTTGTCGTCAAAAACGAAAAGGACGTCCCATTTTATGCCGAAAACAGCGCGGCGCTCATAAAGTACGGCAGATTTTTCGACGGCGCGAGAATCGGAATCGCGCTGTACGGCGTAAACCCCGTCCCGGGCGACAAAACGCCGCTTTTGCCCGTGATGACTTTTCGCGCGGCGGTAATTGCGATAAACACGGTGAAAAAGGGCGACTTTATCGGGTACTCGCGCGGGTATCGGGCGAAAAAAGATATGCGCGTCGCGATAATATCGACAGGTTACGCCGACGGACTCCCTCGGGCGTTATCGAACAAGGGAATGATTTTCTGCAACGGGCAATTTCTGAAAATCGTCGGAAAAGTTTCGATGGACAGCGTTGCCGTCGACGCGGGCGACGCAGACGTGAAAATTATGGACGAAGTTGTCGTTTTCGGCGACGAGATAACGGTCACGGACGTCGCAAACCGCGCGGATACTCTGCCGTACGAGATTCTGACGGGCGTTTCGGAAAGGGTGAAAAGGGTTTATAAAAACCCGTAATGCCGAAGGCACAAAAAAGCCCCGCAAAAGCGGGGCGTTTTTAACGGATTATTACTTTTATTACTTGTTGTTTTTGATGAAATCTTTAAGTTTTTTGGTTTCCATCTTCCAGTAAATCGTCTTTATCGGCGGGCAGATCGCAAACAGGAATCTTGCGAAGGTGAACAGTCCGCAGGGGTAAACGTATTTCTTCTTGCGTTCGATACCCTTTACCATTTTCTTTGCCACGTGAGCGGGGCTTTGTACGGGGAAGGGTTTCTTGAACTCCTTGGGATTTGCGGTTTTGAAGAAGTTCGTATTCGTTGCGACGGGATACAGACAGGTCATCGTCACGTTTTCGGGAAGTTCCAGACGAAGACCTTGCTGGAAGCCTTGCGTGCCGAACTTCGACGCCGAATATACGCAGTAGCCGGGCATAGCCATCTGACCGATTGCGGAAACGGTGATGCAGAAGTGTCCGTCGCGGCCTTTTAAGAAATCAAGATATTTGCCATAGGTATACATCGGCGAAATCGTATTGACCTGAAACATTCTGTTGACGCGATCCCAGTCGGCGTAGTTGTACTGTTCGTAATAAGGGAAGCCGGCGTTTGCATAAAAAATGTCGATTGTGCCGAGTTTTTCTTTTGCGACCTCAAAGATTTTGTCGACGCCTTCCTTGTTGCCGACGTCGCATTGCATGGGGAAGACCTTGCTTTGGTCGAACGTGGAAATGACGTCCGTTTTAAGGTCGACGGCAAGGATTTTGTTGTTGCCTTGCACAAGAAGTTTCAATGTTTCGAGACCGATACCGCTGTTTGCGCCGGTCAGAACGATTTTTTTACCGGTAATCATAAATTTGCTCCGTATTATTTTAATAACAACATAATAGCACAACGCCGAAAAAATGAAAAGCGTTTTGAAAAACGAAATTGCCGCGGGGCGTTAA
>OKSU01000034.1_pt1 | contig 65306 bp, 48 predicted proteins | sample 1606441 | NCBI WGS metagenome assembly OKSU01 (sample SAMEA3879600, study PRJEB24766) | human gut metagenome | biome: human-associated habitat; feature: feces | place: USA | collected 1985/1987 | reverse complement strand
CACTATTTTAACAAGATATTAATAATATAATTAAAATGATAGAATTAATATGGCTGATGTATTAGACAACGTAATTGTCTTAAGAAGTGTATTCGGTAAAGTAGGACAGAAGTATTTCTTAAATCCAGTAAGAGACCCTCAAACTGGCAGATATCCAAACTGTGTGAGACCTGTAGATAGTAAGGGTGATATAATCTTTCAATCTGAAGCTGATAAAGGGAAACCGCTTATTGCAGAGAATAGAGTATTTATTATAGAAGACGGAAAGACATTTAACCTAAATGATCCTTGGCAAGCCGCTGAGTGGTATTCTATTCAACACTGTCCGATGATTGCTATGTCACGTGACCAACGTGATAAGAACGGAAACTTAGTAATTGATGGAGACTCCAAAAGGTATGGTAGTGCAGAACTCTATGTAGAGAGACCAGGCTACGAAACTAATAAACGTGTTAATAAGAGAAGACTTATTCATGACGCGGAAGAATACATTATTAGAGACCCACAAGGTGCTGATGGTAGACTTAAAATGGCTAAGTTGCTTGGACGTAACATGCGTAATGCCCCAGATGCCGATGTAGAAGACTTCTTGATGAATATTGCATCTAAAGAACCAGAGAAGATTATTAATCTTTATCGTGGTGATGATATTGCACTTAGACTGCTATTTATTGATGCTAAGGACAAACGTGTCATTTATGTGAAGAATAAAGTTTATCTATATAGTGAGAATCAAATTGTACTTGGGGCAACTGACGACGCGGTAATTTCTTGGATGAAGAATCCTACTAATGCTAAAGTACTTGAACTCATTAAGAGAGATGTTTATCCTGAGTTCTATGATGACAAAGGAGCAAAGAAATAAATAACGTAAACTACTAAGAATGACAGCTAGACAGGTCTATGAAGGAGTTCTGATAGAACTTAATAAGGTAGAGGCTCCCAGTTTACTTTTAGAAGATTTTAATTATCTATTTAACAAAGCTGTCTATCAATACATTAACACTCGCTATAATATCTATGATATTAATCAGCAAACTACAGATGATGTACGTGTATTGAAAGCTACAGCAATTTTACCAGTAAAGCTGGCTGCTGATGCATATACTGACGATGATGTTACTGGCAATGGTGTTACTGCTTCTAATGCACTTTATGGAGCCACTTATGAGGTAACACTTCCTTCAGATTACTTACATATTCTTAACTGCGTATGTAATTATAAAGTTAAGAAGCAGTTTAAATGCTATAATCCTGATTCTTTTGTACAATTCTCTGCTAGAAGATTGACATCTGACTTATGGTCTCAGATTATTAACAACTTCTACATGAGACCTATGTACAAGAGACCGTATTTCTACATTCATAATGTAAATACAAGTGTAGCTAATCCCACTAATCCTTACCAAGCTTCCGCTAATAGTGGTACTGATATTACATCAGCAACCACCTCAGACGGAACTACTACTGTTACAGGAGGACTACCCAAAACTATTAAAATCGGTAATAATGCTGTAGACGCTGTAGAAAGGTCTGGACAAATTAGATTTGGTAACATTTCTCAAGTTAGAATGGAGATTAGATACGGTAAAGACACATCACTATTTGAACTAGTTAATGTGTACATTGATTATCTGAAAACTCCTCAGAATATCAGACTTACACAGGAGCAATTAGACTTAACAGAAGATACATCTCAAATGATGGAATTCCCAGATTATGTGTGCCAAGAGATTATAAATGTGCTGGTTAAATTAGTCATGGAGAACTCTAGTGACCCAAGACTTCAAACTCATATTCCAGTTAATACGACTATTGCTAATCCAGCTCAAGCACAGTCACAACCTAATAAAAAGTAATAAATTATGTTTAAATGGACTAACACACTGATTGTTAATTCTAATTTAGATTCTAGCGGTAAAGCTAAATGGTCTGCACAACCAGAGGATACAGGTAGTGGTGTTGTAGGCAGCTTTGAATTTAAAAGAGTAAACAAATTCCTCAAACCTAATGTAGTACATATTTATAAAAGAGCTGCATCAGATCCAGTACTTGGTAAAGTAACATTTACTATGGATAACCAGGGTGTAGGTAACTATAGAGTAGCTCTCTACATTAGATTGTCAGGGAGTCAGAATTCTTACTACTCTAATGACTTTGTATTTAAGGGTAAACCTCTTATGTACGAATTTGCTGTTAAGGATGCTTCTGCTACGGCAGCTGATATTGCTAAAGAGGCAGCTAGAGTAATTGAGAAGATTCAGACTATTTATGGAGACCACTGGATTAAAGCTAGTGCTAATGGTAACAATTTAGTTATTGAAGGAATGGATGAATATCAGCTGTTTACTAAAGCCGAAATTCAGAAATTTGATCCAACTCTCAATACAGCTCTTGTAGGTGGAGAGTTTGTAACTATTGCAACAGCACTTCCTGCTGATGATCCAGACTATGATGGAGTTAATACCATTGTTAAATCTAAAGAAGGATTCGGTACTTACTGGATGATTCTTAAAGACCTTAGACTGCCGACTTTGGAAGCTAGACGCTTTGCTGCTCTTAATGAAGAGGAGCTTCCAGTAGCTGGAGCTAAGTACAACCAATATACTATCTACTACTGCAAGGAAAGAGGTATTATGGGTGGTGATGCTGTAGGAGAAGTTACTAAGTCTATGACTACTCACGTATTCTACGTTAAAGAAGACTTGGCAGCTGATTTTGAAGCAGCTTTAGGTAACATCGGTACTGTAGAAGCTATTACAGACTAAACAATCTAAATTAAAATAGGCAGTAGCACACCAATGCTGCTGCCTATTTCTATTTTATACCTATGGGATATTACGAGAAATTAGCATCCGCTATATATAATGATATTATGAGTGGACTTAGAGGTTATAGTTCTAATCCATCTATGTCATTAGAGCAGTTAGAAGATGACATCATAGACGAAAGACTCCAAATTATTAAGGAGTACTTTATTAAAGGCCTAGTTCCTAAAAAGGACTTATTAATGACAATTCCATGTATTCAAGTAGACTGTAAAAGTATTGACAGATGCAGATGCAATGCTAGTGTATGCGACCAGGAAATAGCTCATTTTGAATTGCCTCAATTACTAACAGAGTTTGGAGACGATGGTATAGAATATATAGGTACTACTGATATGACATACCCATTTATATATTATACTAATCCTACATTAATGACTTATCATAAATACAGAAGGAGAGGTAAACGTAAGCCTTATGTATGGATAGATACTACTCCTAATGAGAATAATATGTATGATGGGTTTATATTTAATGCACCACTTATCAAACAATTAACGGTAGTGGCTATACCTAAAGACCCTAGACAACTTGATTACTATGGATGTTGTTCACCAGTAGATATTAATAATATGACCTTTATTGATGCAGAAATTAAGAAAAGGTTAACTGAGAAGAAGATAAGATATTATAGAAGTTTACAGGCTCCGATAGTTCCTAATGATCAAATAGCAAGATAATTAGGATATAATATATAAATGCATGTCTCTTAAAAGAGATATTAACTTACACGTATGTTAGAGAATTTTAATGCAGCATATTATACTGCTAATCTATTATATGATCTGGAACTAAAACCAGAGGAATTTGAAGAAATTGGTCTAATTGCATGGAATAAAATAGGCAACAGAAGGACTAGACTATATAGATATACTACTAGCATTCAATGTCCTGACAATACTGTAGAACTACCATGTAATTGTGATATAGTAGAAGCAGTTACATATAATTTTGAAGAGTGGAACTACGTTACTAATGACACAGTTAACGGAGATTATGCTTCACAATTTATTGAGAATTATATAAAGACTAGAAAGATGTATAGTGATCCACTCTATACAAGTGGTAAATATGCCAAATATGAAAGAGTGGGAGATACTTTATACTTTGACAAGAATTATGGTCAAGTCAATATCTTATATAAAGGCATAGTATTAGATGAGGAAGGTCTTCCAGAGATTAATGAGAAAGAGAAAGAAGCTATAGCTTGCTACTGTGCAGTTACTAAGAGGTTTAAAGAAGGTTGGAAGAATCACAATCAGAACATGTTGCAAGAGGCACAATTATTAGAACAAAGATGGCTCAAATTGTGTGATGCAGCTAGAGTTTCTATCTACATTAATCAAAATGAAATGAATACCATATTAGATGCTAAAACTAGTTGGAATAGAAAGATATTTAATAAATCATATAAACCAATGAAGTGATAATGAATTATGCTTTAGGGTACGCCTTCAATATTCATGATATGTTTGCTAACTTTGATACTAGTAAACTTGATTTAGAAACTAAGAAGTGCGAGGAATTAATAGGAAATAGACATAAAGAAGTAATTGCTAAGAAAGTATTTAAGTATGCAGTTAAATTAGTAATAGATGATGTTATTAATAATAGTGCTAGATTTGAACTGCCAACTGGAGGTAAGAAGTCATTTATAGCTATGAAGAAATTTAGTGGAGATGATTTCAAGAATGCTAGAAGGCATGGTAAATGGAAGGATATAGATTTCTTAAATTCTAATTTCTCAGCATATTCTATGATATTTAACTATCAGAATCATGGCATATTTAAAGAGAAATTAGTATACTTGGACAATATTAATAAAGACATCATAACTGAGAATACAAATGCCGGAAAGCAGTATTATTAAGAAGTATACAGACTATATAGAAGCCGTTAAGAAAGAGTTTCCGTATCTTAGTAATGCTGATATTAGAAGGATTCTTAAGTATGGATGGAGACAAATATATATTATTAATGTATCTGGAGGCGATACTTTAATTAATAGTCATAAATATAAATATTGGTTCTATATAGGAGAACTAACACGTAATTCTATAAAGCATTTTAGATATTACAGAAAGAAGATGCGAACTAAAGTAAGAATGATGTATAAGAGAAAGAATATTCAGTGGGATGGATATTATTATATAGCTATTACAGATGAAGAATATGAAGACTTTATGGCATCAAAGAATAAAAGAGGGCGCAAGAAGAAATATTACATATTCGAGAATAAGTTCGTATATAAAATTCTAGACGAATGTAAGTTAACGTTCTCCGGCAATAAATACTTTCTTAAATTTAAAATGCCTATAGATTTAGGATACTTTTATAAGAAGGATAAACTTAGATGTGAATCTCCAGAGATTGCATTTACAAGAGATAGGGCTGCTAAGTTTGAAGATATCTTAGTAAGCAATAATAACTACGAATATTTATAATATGAAGAAAGAAGCAATTAATACATTTGGGGAAGGAATAATAATGGATTTAAATCCATTGACTACTCCTAGTAATGTGCTTACTAATGCTCTCAATGCTACTATAATAACATATAATGGCAATGAGTTTGTACTTCAAAATGATATGGGTAATGGTAGAGTAGAGACTGCTTACTTACCTGCTGGTTATGTTCCTGTTGGAATTAAAGAGTATGGAGGGATTATATATGTTGCATCTTATAACCCCCTTACTAATAAAGGACAGATAGGTTCATTTCCTTCCCCTGAACGAAACATTAGTAGTCAAGAATTAGAAAGAGCTAAAGTAATTATATCTCCAAGTAACTTTAAATATTTAAACGGAATTTTAGATCAAACTATAGTAAAGGTTGAAATATTCCCCAAAGATACTATTTTACGCTCTGGAGATAAGTTTACTATACTTCTAGACTCTGCAAATGTTAATAGCTTAAAGCTATTTATATCAAATTTCTTAAATGCGTCCGGAAGTAAGGCAACATCTCCGAAGAATAAACTACTAACTCTGTCTGTAGCAGTATTAGACTCTAATAATAATCTTAGAGACATTACTAGCCAATTAAAACGATTTGATGCTAATAACAAAGTTATAACATTTGATGCATCAGCATCTCCAATATTGAAGTTTAATTCTGGATACTTTATTCAGACTATGAGTAATTCTGAAAGTACAGATGTAGACGAATTTAGAAAGAAGCATGCAGTAAATACCTATAATAATAAGGTATTTGGAAATTTATACTTAGTAGCTAGTTTAAATGTTATAGACTCTATAGGAGTTTCTACATTCGGATATAGAAATACCACAGATGCAGATGTAAGTTATGATGATATAGAGGTAACTGTTCCGGCTAAAAATGCGGCTGTTATCTTTGAAGTGGAGTATAAATACAATTGTCCAGACGGAATTTATGGTTCTCCTGACAGTAGCATAGTTACAAACATTGCTGATGTAAATACATCTTATAATTCCTATTACGGTAACTCTTCTGAATATTCTCCCAGCAATGTTATTCTAGGGACTCAGTTTAGTACTTCCAGGGATTCTAGCAAAGCTACTTATACATTGCCATTTCATACAAATCCTGCTTCTGATAAATCATGGCCTATATACGACTTAAATACTGGTTTATATGACAGAAAGGTTAGAGGACAACTTAACTTGCCAATAAAGGAGGACGTAGAGAATGATACTTTAGTGTATAGTGCTATTCCGTGTATGGAGTATACTAAGTTACCTGGATTAGAAATTAATGGGTCTATTAACTTAGCAAAGCTAGGTAGTGGTGATATAAGTATGAAAGTTTGGAGATATTATTGTAATCCAGATTCTATGACACTTACTTGGGGACTTGAAGCTTATCCTAGACATGGTACAGCTATAGAATCTGTAATATTTGAATTTTATGATATATTCACTGCTTCAAAGGTAATGACATATACAGCTCCAAGAAGAAGAAGTTACAATGGTTCATTTACCGAAACTTTTAATTTTGGAGTTTTACAACCAAGAAGACTGTATCTAGTTAGAATAGCTTATAAATTAAATACTGACAATAAAGACTATTATACTACAGTAGGCTATAGGTGGATGTTTACAACTACTCTATATAATGCACAGTATTTTAGAACCGATGAATCATTCGTAGATGATTTTGCTAATCTAGATGTAGATACTCTTAACAAGTTAGTATTTAATATAGAGGACGCACTTAAATTACTAAGTAGACTTCCTAGTGCTCCTATTATTAGCGACGAGTCTTATATGACTAATGAAGCTAAAGAATATAACACTTATAAGAACTCTAAAACTGAATTTGTATATTCAGTGAATCTAGTGCATGAACTTGAAGGAGCTGAAAAGTATCCATTTAAAGTAAATGAAGCTAGTATTGAAACAGAAATAGAGGTATCTAGAGATAACGAAGAAACTAAGCCTAAAATGACAATTCCTGAAATTACTCTAATAGGTACTGCCAAACCAGGTAATATTAATGGATATAAGGAGTATAAATTCCAAATAGATAAAACTTCTACCTGGGATGAGTCTAAGGATGATGTTGACGATAGTAAATTCTTCGATGCTAGTAACAACCTTATAGGACAACAATTTAAATTCAATTGGGATGATACTGCTAATAGACTAAGGTTAACTGTGATTACTTTATCTAGACTATACACTAATACAGTTAGTACATCTATAACTCTAACAAACCCATATGTACCGTTTATTACTAAAGATACTATTCCAGACGTATTTGGATTTAATCCAGTTGAGGATTTAGACGGAAGACTTATTAATACTAAAGAAATTGGATTTAGAACCAGGGATAGAGGTCGTGTTGAGAGAGAAATAATAGACTATTTCTGGAGAGATTCTACTAATGCCAAGAGTAGACCCAATTACTATGGAGGAATGGGAGATACTGGTGTATGGCAGATAAAGGAGAAGGACGATTTACATGTTAAAGATTTTAGAGATAAAGTAAAAGAGGTTATTCAAAAGGTTATTGCTGAAAGACCTATATGTGTAATTGTCGGAAATCCAGGAGCATACAATCATTCTAACGTATTTGATGATAGCTCTAACACCTATGAACATATAAAGAGTAAAAGTGATAAATTCTTAGGAGGGCGCTCTAACCAAATATTGCTATGGTACGATGGTAACGATTATGTATGGATAGAAGACTTCTGTTATGGTAATTCCTCATATCCTACCTTGGAAATGACTGAAATAGTGTACAGAACATTTAAAAATGTACTTATTCAAAAGGGGACAGCAGTAGCTCATACATTCTTCTCTTTGAATAAGAAACACTATGCATACAACGCTGAGTATGATGCTTCAGTGGAAGGTAATCTTACTTGTTCCTCTACATATGGTGACGAGATTTTAATTTCAGAGGACGGTTCCTTTATATATACTAGCGACTCTATTAAGGAACAAGTTAATAAGGTGCTAGAACAGGTGGATGCCATCATTAGCGGAGAAGAACAGGTTAAGGAGGAAGATGTTACAGAAATAGTTAAGCTAGCAACATTTAACCATGTAGATAATGAAGATTTTAACATCCCAGTTGAAGTTACAGTAGAAGCTCCAGGAATGGAGGATGTATATAATGCAGCTGTTGGAGTAGCAGATGGCAGTACATTCGGAACTGTTGCAGTATTGTATGATAATACAGTTGTACCTCTTGACTATAATAATAAACCATTCATATCAGGTGCTATATACTATGCAGAAGAGAACAAAGATGTTAAATTGGCAACTGTATCCTCTGGGGCAAATGTAGTTAGAAACCTAAAAGTACAAGACGGTACTCTCATGGTTAAACTAGCTACTAAAGTAACTAAACGGTTCGAGATAGTCGCAGGTGGAGACGCTACCTGGTATTTCGACGGCTTGCCAGTAACAGATATAGAATTTAAAGATAGTAGAGCAGTAGGAACCAATTGGGGTAAATTAAGCGTATACGAGTAATGGTACAATTATCCGAGGGCGGTTTTACAATTAGCAATTTAAACTTCCAAACCCTAAGCATATCTTATTACCTAAGTCAGATAAAGCCTGAAGGTAAGATTGTATATGAATACAATCCATTGCGTAACTTTAGACTGTCTGAGGATATAGATAATGAGGGTAGACATCCAGGCGATGTAGGCTTTAATAGCGATGAGGTCATTGAGGCTGGAAGTATAATAGACTTAGATACAGAGTTATTAGGATTTAGTTTAAATAATCCTGTAGATATCGTTACTCAGTCTTCCTACGATGGCTCAGTTAACCTTATTATTAATGACAATAGAAACATACCAAGATTAATAAACACTAGATTCTCTGTACTTCAAAACAATACTTATGAAGTAGTAGATAGAATCGGAAATAACGACACTAATCTATATGACGAGAATCAATTCGATTTAGATACATCTCTTTATAAAAGAGTTAATACAATCCCCTCATTAACATTCAATGGGGTTTTACATCATGGAAATTTAAGTGTAGGAAATTACGTATTGTACTTTAAATATGCAGATGCTGATGATAACGAAACTGATTTCGTAGCAGAATCAGGTATTATATCATGCTTTATAGGAAATGATGGTGATCCGTTCTCTATTAATGGAGGATTTATTGATCAAAATAGTCATAAATCTATCAACTTCTTAGTATCAGACATTGATGGAAGTTATGATTATCTAAAAGTTTACTATACTAGAAGTACATCAGATATTAGCCAGAATAGAGTTGTAACTGCATTTAAAATAGAGAAGAAATATCCAGTAAGAAATGGTATATGTAATATAATCATTACTGGAGATGAAAATGCAGTTGAGATTCCTATATCAGATATAAATATGCAATATTTGATTGCTGATAAAGTTAAAGCCCAAGCAGTATGTCAGAACATGCTGTTCTTGGGTAACTTTAATAAGCCAGATCAAATGTATCAGGATTTAACTGATATAAGCTTAAGAATTCTCCCATATATTGATGTGAAGAAATCTGAGGACCTTATAGGATATGTAGATAATACCTATACTGATATAAGTGTTTCGAATACCCCTGGAGAGTATTATAATACTAAGAACATCTATAATTATGTTGGATATTGGAATGAGGAGTTTTATAGACTTGCCATAGTATGGGTAATGACTGACGGAACTCTATCTCCAGCATACAATATTAGAGGTAAGAATAAGATTCCAACCAGAGATAATTTATTTGGAGTTGATGGATATACTCTCGATGGGCTTACCGACTTGTTTGATAGTGAGGGTAAACGAACATATATAGCAGTTGATGAAGAAACTTACGAGATAGAAGATTCACAGAATTATGAGAATGCTAAGGGTGTTATTAAAATAGACTATACTCCAGATTCAGGAGACTTTACAGTATGTGGAATTGGAGTATTCATTCCTACAGAGGTTGCAGAATACTTGAAAGATAAAGTTAAAGGATTCTTTATAGTAAGACAGAAGAGAATTCCTACGATTTTAGCACAAGCATATGTATTACCTAGAGATATAAATTCTGAAGTACCAGCAATACCAACTGCTCAAGAATATAAAATTGAAAGGTTCTTGGATGATGATAGAATCCTAAATCAGAATTATTCTGAAAGATTAATGAGCATTGATTCAAACTCGTCGGAGTTAGGAGCTAGAGCAGCAATATGTCCAGAATACTCCACCAATCAGGGATATTTTAATTCATTATTCACTGGAACACAATATCTTACTAAGAACTCTAGAGTGCAGCCTACATCTAAGTATCTTGATATTGATGTATATAATGAGAGAAACTACTTCGTACCAGGATATAAAGCTAACTCAGATGATAACTTAGTAAATGCTAAAATAGTGGGAGTTGGTGACAATGTGCCATTAATTGCTATTGAAGATACTTCATTTAGAGGTAGAGCAGGAGAGGCTGAAGAGGCTTTTAGATTTAGGTATATTAAATCAGACAATAAGACTAAAGAGGCTTCTAATTTAGTAAGAGGTATTTATTCTCCATATCTAGGAATCATAGGAAATACTACCATAGGTAATATAATAAACATATATACTCCGGGATATGGTACATCAGCATATAAACAATATTTCACTACTAGATATGATGATACATCTCCTTATTATGCTATAGGAGATAGAGTCAGTATAGAGGATGTAATCGGTAAGTATGAGTTAACTACAGTAGGAGATGTTTCTGGCTATGTTAAGACTTATTATAGAGGAGATTGTTATATATGCAATTATACCCATAGACTTAATAGAAATTTCCAAGACCCGTCAGCTCCTATAAATGATGAGATAGTAGACGATAATACTTGGAAAGATAACTATGATAATGAGAACAAGGAGAAGAATGAGAAGATAAATAGAGGAGACGTTAATGCAATTAGACTTGGAAGTTGGATTACCGTTAAATACTATACTTCCAGAAATCTATCTATAAGGTCTCTTGATTATAGTTATCCGAGTGAGGAAGGACTTACTGGACTTAAAAGAGGATTCTACCCCTTACAAGAAATGAGTACAGATGGTAATTATAAAATTCCAGAATCGTCTGTAGTAAATGAAGGGTTTGCAAGTACAGTTGGAGAGAAAGTCTCGTATACATTACCTGAAGTACCTTATATAAAGAATAGATTTGATACTAGGATATTGTATTCCGATTTAGCTATTAATGATGCTTTCAAGAATGGGCTTAGAGTATTCCAATTTACTCATTATAGGGATTATCCTAGAATTTATGGAGGATTAATGAAGATGGTTGAATGGTTCGGTAATCTACTTTGCATATTTGAACATGGAGTAGCTCTTATTCCAGTCAATGAACGTGCAGTTGCTGGAGAAGGTTCGGGTGGAAATGTCTTCATAAACACTTCTAACGTGCTGCCAGAGAATCCAATGATGCTGTCAGATACATTTGGTACTCAGTGGCCGGAAAGTGTCATCAAGACTCCCTATTACGTCTATGGAGTGGATACAGTAGGAAGGAAGATATGGAGAACTAATGGCAAACAATTTGAAGTTATTTCAGATTTTAAGATACAGGAGTTTCTAAATGAGAACATTAGTCTAACTGAGCGTGAGCTGACTCCAATAATAGGAGTTAGGAATGTTAAGAGTCATTATAATAGATTCAAGCAAGACGTAATGTTCACATTCTATGATAATCTATACGGATTTGAAGAGAAAGTTTGGAATATATGTTATAATGAAGTTTTAGGTAAATGGATTACATTCTATTCTTGGGTTCCGTCTTACTCAGAGAATATTGATAATGTATATTTTAGCTTCGATAGGGATACTTCTAAATGGATAAGTAAATTGGGTTCTTCCCAGAAAGGTTCTACATCACAAGATGGAGTTATTCTATCTAACGTTGTTATTGATGAATGGGGTACTTATGGCGGGTTGAAATCTACGGAATTAGATTTAGTAAATAGAGCTGTTCCTAACGATGATAAAACTGGAGTTATTTATGAGAAGACTTTTAGTATCGTTAGAGACAATTTTGGATTTTACAAGCATTTCGACATTAGAGGAGGTAATCACTTAGTAATGCTTTCTGAACCAGATTGGAAGTATCCTGTAGTTCAATTAAATATTCAATGTGATATCACTGCTAAATATAAGTCTGGAACGGTTCCCACAGATATTAATGAATATTTAACTGGATGGAGAGATTATCTATCATATAATTTAGGATTATATCAATCTAGTATTGCTATTACTACTAAAGAAATTCTAGAGAACGGAGTGAATGACGGCTTGAATCTTACTACGGACTTCTGGAAACATGGTCAGACAGGAATCATAGATATAAAAGATCCAATTAAACCCTGTTTCTGGTACGGTAAACAACATCCGTTTGAGTATGAATTTGTAGTAGTTGACAATCCATCAGTTCATAAGATATTTAATAATTTGCATATTATTAGTAATAAAGCTAAACCAGATTCATTCCATTATGAAATTGTAGGTGAGGTTTATGACTTCCATGACGATAAGAAGAATATGTATATAAGACAAGAAGCTACTAAAGACTTTTATCAATATAATGGCTCTGACATCTTATATAATAGAAATTTCTTAAATTTAAGAGGTTCCCAAAGACCTATATCTAGAAATGGAATAGCAACAGGAGCTATGGATAAATCTACTATGTTCCCTCTGTATTATACTAGAGTAGATACTTTTAATGAAGTAGAGGATTACTATAGATTAAAGACTACTCCTAATAAGGATTATGTTAACTTATCTGGAACTGAAATAGTATACAATGAGAAGTTAAATGAATTTAGAGTATGGACTCATGCTAAAGCAGTAGATATTAAAGACCCTACAGCTGGACGTCTAAGAGGTAATATGAATTATCAGGAAGATGTTTGGGATGTACAGATTAATTCTATTACCTTTGTGCAGAAGAATGAGCCAACTTGGAATAAATCTAATGTAAATGGAGAAGTAATTAATAAGGTTCCTATATCTGTAGGTAATTCTCCAATACCTAATGACCTTAAAGGTTTTGATATTTCTGAAAGTACACCAGTTGAGAATTTTATGCCTAGTGATTTAAGAACATTAGGATATAATATAGATGATATAGATGTATCTGATTGGTGGAGTGGTAGGAAAGAAACTAGGTTAAGAGATAAGTACATTAAGATTAGAGTTAGATATACTGGTGAAGAGCTGGCTATAATTACTGCATTAAAGACATTATTTACAATAAGCTATGCATAACACTTATAAAAGAAGAATTCTGAAGGGGCAGGCAGGTTTGCTTGCTCCTATACAGAATGGAGGTTCTAGTTTCAGTCCATTACCACCGATGCCTCCTATTAATACGTTAAATCCTTCTGGAGGAAGATCTAGAAATGGCATCTTTAGTAAGTCCAATATAGGCAGTACCGTAAATGTTGCTAGTCAAGTAGCTGACGTAGTAAGATCATTTATGCCTGAGAATAATGCTTATCAAGGTCCTAAAGGATCTATTACTAGAGGTATAGATAATGCATATGACGCTGCTGCTAACATGGCTATGCAAATTAATCCTATGATAGGAGGAGCAATGAAAGTTGGAGGTTTAGTATCAGATGGAATTAATGCCATTACTGGTGGTACTGATGGAATGACAACTCAAGATTCTATATTTAGTTCTACATTAGGTAATTTAACCGGATTAGGCATTATAAATAGTGCCTTTGGTAAAAGAGCTAATACTATTAATAAAGATAATGAGACTTGGGAACAGCAAGGTTCTGCTTACGGAGGGTCTTTAGCTAAGGTAGACAATGCTCTTACTAAGAGTGGTAAGAAGTATGGATTATTTAGTAATAGAGCCAGAAAGAAAGCCAATGCTCAAATATCTGAAGCTAAGAGACAGCAGAATTTAGTTGCCGATATTAATGAAGAAGCACAAGACGCATTTGCAGCATCTAACTACAGTGGCATAGGACTTAGAAATCAGATAGCTTTAAATGGCGGATATAGAAGTATGGCTATAGGTAGAAACGGAATAAAGATTTTGGATAAAGAATTACAATGGGCTAACTCTATCCTTAATAAAACTAAAGCCTCTGTTCCAGAATTTAAATCTGGTGGTAAAGTTAATGTAATTCCGGAGGGAGCATTACACAAGAATAAGCATCATTTAGAAGATGTAAATCCAGAATTTAAAGATGTAACTAATAAAGGCATACCAGTAGTTAGTAAGGAAGATGGTGGCGAGTTAGTACAACATGCAGAGATTGAACGTAATGAGATTATATTTAACCTAGATGTAACTAATAAGCTTGAAGAGCTAATGAAGAAGGGCGATGATGAGTCCGCTATTGAGGCAGGTAAGTTGTTAGTACATGAGATACTTAATAATACTATCGACAATACCGGAATATTAAAAGAAATTCAATGAGAAGAATTGCTTTATTAATTATCATGCTCTTCTTAGCTGTGGGGTGTAATAATAGACCTACTAATACAGAATCTTTACTATATTTTGAGAATAAATATACAGAAGCTTGTAACATACCTGTAGTTAAGAGCCAAGTAGATAATCAAACTGCTTATTTTATAATAGATACTGGTGCTAACACATCACTTATAGATTCAGATTATTATAGAACACACCAAGAACTGTTTGTATTTAGTCATACAGTAGATGTACAATATCATGGAATAGGTGGTTCTACTGAGGAAATGACAGTAGATGTAGTTATAGGCGAACTATCTATAGGAGATGTAATATTTATGGAATCTGATTTATCATCAGTAAGAAGGCAGCTTCAAATAGAGGGATATAATATTATAGGCATTATAGGTTCTGATTTCTTTGAGAGGACTTTGTCTATTATAGACTACGGAAATAGAGCACTATACTTTGCAAGTTTGGATTTAGACTCACTAAACATTGGTAACAAATGAGAATAGAGATAGGTGATAGAACATATAATGTTAAAATAGCCGAATCAGAAGAAGATAAAATTAAGGGATTACAAGGCAGAAAGTCCTTAGCTGAAGATGAGGGTATGCTGTTTGTTTACGATGAACCTCAGACTGTAGGATTTTGGATGAAAGATACTGATATTCCTCTTGACATTATCTTTATAGATGAGGATTTAGAAGTGATCTCAATATATCAGGGCAACCCAAACGATGACACTATAGCTGAAGAGGATAATGTACTATTAGTACTAGAAGTTAATCAAGGCTCTGGAATAAGTGAGGGGGACGAACTTGATATAGAAGATGATGATGAAGTACCTACTATGAAAGTAATCGCTCCTGATGGTTCTACTCAAATGGAACTAGAAGGAGGAGAGAGAATCTTCAGTAGAAAGAACACTAAGACTCTGATTCGGATGGCTAAAAGAGCTAGTAAAAGTAAGTCAGATAAAGATTATAAGGCACTTGGTAAGAAGATGTTTGAATATTTAAAGCAACAAGACCAACGTGAACCTGAATATGTGGAAAAGAAAGATTAACTTGTTAGTTCCATTAACTATAACTACCTTTGTAGGACAGTTAAGGTTTAACGTTAAACAGTAATTTAACATGAGAATTCAAAGTAAATCAATTAAATTTATGCAACAAGGTGGCCCAGCTCCTGCACCTCAAGATGCACCAGCAGCTGCACCAGCAGAAGGAGCACCGGTAGAAGGTGGAGCACCAGAAGGTGGAGCTCAAGACCCAATGCAACAGATTCTTCAAGTAGCAGCTCAAGCTGTACAGACACAGAATTGTGAAGCTGCAATGGCTGTATGTCAAGCACTAGTTCAAGCAATGCAAGGCGGAATGGGGCCTGGAGAAGCTCCTCAAGAGGAACCAACATTCGCTAGAAATGGTTCTAAACTTAGAAGAGTTAGATAATCATTTACAAAGTTAGAAAGGAGCATATATGATTAAGTATATGTTCCTTTCTTAGTTTATATAAGTATGTCACAAGTAATTAGAAAGTATAACAGTGGCGGTAAATCTCCAGAAGAACCAGAATTATTTGAATGGAAAGACGTAGGTAAGTATAACAAGTCAGATCTAATATCTGGATTATATAGAAATGTAGATACTTACATTACAAATAACAACCTTTCTGGAAAGAAGGCTGATGCGTTCAGAACAGCCACTTCTAGACTTATTGACGGAATCAAGAATGGAACTGTTACATTAAATGGAGACGGTACATTCAACGTTTCTGATAAGTCATTAAGTAGTACAGGACAATTTGATAAGAATTTCCTGGGAGGAGAGAAGAATACCGATAATAATGCTAATAATAGGGCTGGGGACTATGTTCTAGACTATATTAAAAGCATGAATACATATAAGAAGCCTACAGTAGCAGCTCCTAAGAAAGAGAAGTTTGATTTTAATAAGTATTTCACTGGAGAAGTATCTAGGAGATGGTACGGAGGCAATGACATAGATAATGATAATTTCTTTAATCGTAGAAGCGAGGAAGATAGATTGAAGTTAATGGCAGACATAGCTGGTGGTATAACTCCAGAAATGTTGAGTGGTTATGATCTAGAAGGTACTATTGGTGCTGATGAAATTCTCAACAGATCTAAACGCTTTGTAGAAGCTATTAATAATGGAACTTTAGACAACAATGACTACAATGCATTTGCAGAACTAGGCGGTGGAGGTTTAGATAGATGGTTAAGGCCACAAGAAGAGCAAACTGCTACAGTCGATGTAAGAGGCGGTTTGAGAAAGCAATGGGAAGCTGAGGCTAGACAGAAAGGATATACTGATGAGGCAATTCAAGCTTATATTGATAATAAACAAAGAGCACTAGATGAAGCTTCTCAGAAAGAAGTGGATGCTAGGAATACTGCTCAAGAAGAGAAATTACATGCTGATGCTAAAGCTGCTGAAGAGGAACGTATAAGACAGTTAGGAGCTTCCAATATAGGAAACTATAACACAATTTCTACTCTACCTGAAGTAACTCCATATAATTTCGAAGGTGTATACAAATCCAGATATGATAATCCATGGTCTTTAAGTTTTAGTGCCTATGATTTAAATCCTGATAAAAGTACACAAACTGTTCCTCTTCATAGAGAAGATGGTTCTGGATATTATGACTCTGTAAATATTGGTAAAACAGTCCCAGGAACTACAGCAGCTCAAAGACTGGCTAATGACTTGGATTATTACATAAGAGCTGCTGACTTACGTGCCCAGAAGGAGGGTAATGATTCATACAGGCTAGAACAGTTAGGTTCGGGAGAATATGTAATTCCTGATAGTTACAATCCGAGCACAGGGCTTATTAGAGTTTATAACCCTAAAACTAGACAACTTAGATGGGTAGAAGCTCTTACTACTCAGACTGGTAAGGATCGTGTTGAATATCTATATAATATAGCTAATTCTCCCAAATATAAAGCAGAAGGTGGGATTTTAAAAGCACAGCAAGGTAATGTAATTGATTGGAATGCCTTAAACAAGCGTGCTAATGAAGAAATGTATGAGAGAAATCGTCAAGCTGATCAGAGGTATTTTAAATCAATAGAAGAAACTAAGGCTAAAGAATCTGGTAAATCTGAAGAACAGGCTACTAATGACTCTAAACCTCATACTCAATGGTCTAAAGCAGATATAACTAGAATGGGGGCATTAGCAGGTGATGTAGCTAGTCTACTAGCTAGTTTTACTGGAGTGGGCTCAGTTGCGTCAGCTGGTATAGGGGCTGCATCTACAGCTGCTAATCAAGCTGCTGATATGATGGAGGGACAGAGCTTTGGGCAAGCACTATGGAATAATGCAGGAAGTTATGTTTTAGATGCAATATCTCTTATCCCATTTGCTAAAGCAGCTAAGGTTCCTAGAATGATTAAGAATGTCGGCAGATTTGCCCCATTAATGACAACAGCATTAGCAACTTATCAAGGATTGTCTAATGGCAGGGAATATCTTGATAGCTGGAATAAAGCTAAGAATGGAGAGTCTTTGACTGTAGGAGATTGGAGAAATATACTAAGTTCATTGCAACTAGTATTAGGCGGGACTGCTGCTACACACAGAGCATCTAAAGCAAAATCTCATGTAGAAGCTGCTGTCACTGGTGATGAGTGGGTTAAAACCAATCAAGGTTACAGACGTGTCTCTGCTGATAAAATGAAAGCAATTAGAAAGGCGAAAACATTAGAAGAACAAAATAAGATACTAGAAGGAACTGGTATAGTTTTACCAGAAGCTAAAACATGGACAGGTAAAGGAAAGGGGGTTGCGAAGATACCAGATACTGATAAAGCTAATATGGTATATGATTTTAGCAAACCAGTAACTACATATTCTGGAGATTTGCCTTTACAGCATAAGTTTGGGCCTGGAGAAAGATGGTTAGGTACTGCACAGTTCCCCGACTTTCATCTTCCTGGTGTCAGAGATGCTTATAACAGAATTATACATCCCCAAGCTTATAAAAGGGCTAGAGGTAAGAACCAAAGTGTAGCTAAATCTTCTGAGCTATTAGCACTACCTGCTCCTAATCAAGTAACCCCAGGTGTTAGAGGTTCATTCGGATATAATGCAACTACTGGTAGACACACCACTGATGTGACTGATCCAAACAAGTTAGCACAAACTAAAGCTACTGGGGACAGAAACAGACGTAATGAAATTATTAGAAGTGAAAGGCTCACTCAGCAAGCTGAAGCTAAAGAAGTTCAGAAGGCTAAAAATGAGGCGTTAGTTGCATGGGCTGTTAATCAACCATTCCCTAAACAGCCATTAGCTGGAGCTGCTAGAATTAGTAAGGAGAAGTCTTACAGAAACATATTCCAACCAGTAACTGAACGTGAGTACAATAAAGTATGGGATGAAGCAGTTAAGAATAGGAAGGACTTCGGATATGAGGATGTAACTTCCAGAAGGAATATATATACTGCTCCGATTCCAACTGAAATTACTGTTACTCCTAATTCCATTACAGACAAGAATGCTAGATACTTGTGGGAGCTTGTTAACCCTCCTAAACGTAGTACTGCTCACATTAAGAGAGAACTTCCTAAGAAGCAGACTAAGCCTAAGACTAAAAAGAAATCTAAGGATGATAGAGTTACCAAGAAGGCAGATGGTGGATTGTTAATTCCTAAATTTCAATCTCCTGCTGCTCCAATACAACGTCGTAACGTTAGGTCAGCAGATGATTTAAGTTGGAATAATGATATACTTAATAGTTTAGGACTTAAAAATACTCTAGGTAATATAACTCCTGCTAATGCTAGTAAGTATAATAATATGCAGGGAGATTATGCTAAATTAGGATTTGGTACCTCTAAACCTGGTGACACATCTCTTATATATGATCCTAATGCAGCTGCTTATCAAACTACATTTAATAATCTTACTTCTGTTAATCAAGATACCATGTCTGATTTAGTAAGAAGAGGACGTATTACTGGTAGAGGTGGCAGCTCGGATAAAGGGACACAGTGGACAGCAGATGGACTTAAGGGAGATCAAACGTTCTTAAGACATTTAGGTACGGCAGCTACTACTAAGGAGGGAATGGATGTATTGAGATCTTTAGTTCCCGATGATATAGATGTTATTAAGAATTTAAATCAAGGTATGGTAAATTTTATGCCTAAACTAAAGATGGCTGGTATTACTGATGGTAAAGGATTTAATATTCCTAATACTCCAATTGCAACTACAGGGTTATTAGACGAAACAGTTCCTGACGTAGAAGCTACTCCTCAAGATATTAAAACTACAAATAATTCAGGTAGTTATAAATTAAATACTAAGGGTAAAGCAGCTACTAATATACTGTCTGGTTTAAGAACACTACCAGAAGATATTATTGCTTTAGGTAGGATGGTTGGGGGGTTAAGAGCTAATCGTAGAGCCGCAGATAAATATAAAGAAGGATTAAAGCCACTATTAGTAGATACCTATGAGAATGTAGTACCTATTACTGGTAACTATCTTGCTAAAGTATCAGCTGATAAGCAGGCTTCTAATCTCACCTCGTTAGCTGCTAGACCTAGAACTTCCGATGGTTCTTTACAGTTAGCTGGAGAGTTAGAAGCTGGTAACAGAGCTGCCCAGATGAGATTCCAAGGAGATATAGCGGATGCAGATATGTTTAATAGAACTAGAACATTAGCACAACAAGAATCTGACGCTGCTAAGGCTAGAAGAACTGATGTTGCTAATAGAAACAGAGCTTCAATGTTACAAATTAATGCGGCTAAGAAACAAATTGATTCTGCTAGAATTACTAATAACTATGAAAGAGTAATTTCTCCTTACTTAGCAGGCATTGAAGGAAGATTTAGACAGAATAGGGCAGCTGGCAAGCAGTTCGATTTAGAACAGGCTAGACTAGCTAGTGCTACTAAATATAGACCTCAATTACAAGCATTACAAGATAGATATCTTGAAGCTCAAAAGAACAATGATCAAGAGGGAATGAAAGCTGCTATGAATGATTATTATCGATTAGTTGATGCCCAGAATCAGGAAATGTTAGCTCAAAGAAAGAAACTAACTCAGATGCCTTGGTTGTTTGAGCAAGTAAATCCAGTTCAAGCTAAAATACCTTATAATAAATCTGGAGCTAAAATGAATTCAGCTGACAGAATAATAATGCAAAGAGCAAGAGACTTTAATAAGAGAATGCTAGAAGATAATAAACAACTCCATAAGAATATTAACGAATCTAAAAAGCAACAAGCAGATTTAATTAAGCACATGTCTTCTTTAACTGCTGAGCTGATTAAGAAAGGAATGTCATGGAAATAATTAATAAAGTTAAGAAGCTACAAGGCGGGGGTATTCCCGCCTTCGTTGGCTACACTAATGTTCCACAACCAATGCCTAGTGCTCCATATACAGAAGGCTCTAATAATGTGGAGAGTACTAAAGATAAGGCAGAAGGTATAGATAAGAGCCTATTACAAGCTCTATACAAAGAAGGCCTCATTAGTGACGTAGATGCTGTGGCTTCCGAAGTAAGTAATTTGTTTGCTAATAGGAATAATCCGTTAGATCCAAATTCTACTGCAACTGCTTATAGACGTACACTACAGTTAATGGCTAGACTTAGAGAGGGTAAGGAGCAGTGGAAGATGGCTATAGAAGAATCTAAGAAGAATGGTTCCTATGGTGAAATGGCAGTAAGTACAGATGGTAGATACTATGTGATGGGAGAAGATGGTCCGGAATTAAAATCTACTTTAGAAAGAGGTGATAGAGTACTTACTAATGCAGATTTAGCTGAACTGAGAGCTAATAATGTCCCATTTGCTAATAACATATCTACTACTATAGCTAATGGTGTTAGTATGGAGAGTATTAATAAGACTATTTGGGAACTTATTAGTAAAATTGGAAAGGATAGTACTTCAAAAGAATTCTTTAGAACCAAGAAAGGCCAGGATATAAAAGACGGTATTGATGAATTATTAGCTGCTGGAGAAGATGGTGTTTATAAAATCACAGAGAAGAATACAGATCAATCTAGGAAAGCTGTAACTGCTTTAAATTATTTAATCTCTGTAATGCCTACTAATGCTAAGGCATTATTAAGAGGTAAAGCTGCATTAGCCGGATTAGACCCTAATAAAGGTGCTTATAAATTAGTGGCTGATATGGTTGCATCTGGAATTGACAATACTAGTGAAATTGGAATTGATTTTGATAAAGCTGCTACCACTGGAGCTAATACCGATAGTAATGGTAATAAGAAGACTTTGAGTATGAAACCCATAATGTCTTATTATGCTGGAGAGAATGGAGTAGAATCCACTTACATAGTAAATCCGGGTCAAGGATATCAAATGCATACTGATGCAGTTATTTATGGGATGCCATTAGACCAGAAAGGTGACGTAGTTCCGCAAGGGTCATTACAATCTTTATTAAATTCAGGAATTGGAGGTATAGTTGATACTACTTCTATTTCTCTAGGAAATCAGAGAGTAGATTCTTCCAATCTTGGGCAGGTACTATATGATGGCACACAATTAGCTAGGGCTATACTACCATACACATATGATGCTAATGGTAAGATTGTCCCAGATTTTGAATTAATGCCGGAATTTATAGAGGCTCAGAAAGAAATCAAGGAGCGAGGCAATAATATAACTGCCGTTGAGCTATCACAGATATTGAATACTCACAATTTAGGAGATTATATGTATCAAAATAAAGATGGGGAACTTATATGGAATCCTTCTAAGTTCCGACCATTCCTAATGACTAATGTAATAGCTGGAGGTAGTGATAGCTGGATTGGTGGAAAGAGTGGAGTAATTGATGTAGATAAAGCAGGGGAAGGGTATATGACTAATATCAGAAGTATGCCTGAAGTAGACCCTGATAATATTAAGAATTTGTTTAAAGGTAAGTTAGGTATTACTCCAGAAAGTGAACTGTTTAGAACTGTAGCTTACATGCCTATACTTGAAAGTGCTGGTTTAGCTCTTAATGTAGCAGGTGAAGATCCAACAATTCCTGCGGATTGGGGAGATATGAGAATTATAAAAGGTAAAGCTGCTCAAGCTAAGAAGTTATCAACATTTACTGGAGCTAGTACATCTAAATTAGACTAAATATGAATAACGTAAAGAAACCTAATGATTGGTTCATAGCGCAGATAGATAATCCTTCGTTTACTCCTGGAAATTTTAGAGATGTAGGATTAACTGCCGACAATACTGGATTATTAGATAGAAATACCTATAAGAATAGTAAATATGTCCAAGATAAATTTAAGGATGATGAAGGTAAGTTTGATGAAGTATCCTTTAATAAAGTGTATGATGCTGCCGCTCAAACTTATCAAAAGTTTGCTAATGATGAGTTTGAGGAAAGTATTATGGATGATGCTGATTGGGATCCTTATTCTCAGTTAAGACCAGAGGATGGTAAAGTTAGGGACATTAATTTTAATGTAACTAAAGTACTCAATCCAGATAGATTAAAGACTGGTGTATCTCAAATAGGAAGGACTGACAATAGAGAATGGACTGCCTCTGAACTAGCTCAAACTCAAAAGGTATACGACTATAAAACTGGGAAGTATAAGGAATATACACCTAATGATAATATACTATTTGGTAATCCAGTAGGTTTCTTAGCGTCATTAGGTGAACCTTTAGTTCTTGCACAGTGGGATGAAGATGGAGAACATACAGATCCATTTACTGGAAGAGTTGTTAAGCATAATAAGGGAGACTTAAAATATAACGATGAAGGTACTTACTACTACGAGACCCTAGGAGGAAGAGAAGCATACGGACGTAAATTTAAATCAGCATTTGATTCATTTACTGTGGATGGTTCGGCTGCTAATAAATATGATTTCTTCGATTCTGACGGACTTGATAAATCAGTTACTGGTACTGTAATGAAGACAGTAGCTGCAATAGCTCCTTTATTTGTTCCCTACGTTAATACTGTATATGGAGGTGCCATGATTGGTGCTCAATTAATGGATATTCTTCCTACAATCTATAAATCCACTATAGGATTAAATCAAGACACTCCTACTGCCAACTTATTACAGGGTATAGGCAGAACATTTAAAGGTTCTAAATCTGAATATTCTCAGCAGAACTTAATTTCAACTGAGAACTTCTTTGATTTAGTAACAGATGTAGCTTTGCAGTGGGCACAGCAGAGAACTATATTCCAAGGTATTCATAAATTACTTGGAACAGAAGCCAAACAAAGAGCTGCTTTAGCCAAAGCAGGAGAAGAAGCTGCCGAAATATTACTTAAGAATCCAGAGAAGTATAAGAACGTAGCTGGCAGTGTCATAGAAATGAATCAGTTAAAGGCTGCTAAAGCGTTTGAAACCATTCTTAAGAGAAATAATAGAATGGCAGCAAATACTGCACTTGGTTATATGGCAATGATGCAGGGTCTAGAGTCTTTTGAGGATGCCATTGAACAAGGAGCTACTAGAGCCGAAGCAGCTGCTATTGCATGGGGTGCTGTTGCGGGTATGTATGCAGTTGATAGAACTGGTCTTGGCGAAATATTCTTCCCAGAACTTAAGACTTCCGTACCTGCTTACAGACAAGCAATTAAAGAGGTTGCAGAGGAAGTTAATAAGGGATTCCAGACATTAGCTAAATCTAATATACCACAACCTAAGAAGCTAGCTAAATTCTTTGATACAGCTAAAAAGAAGTCTTCCGACTATTGGTCTGATGTTAGAAATCATACTACTGGGTTTGCTCAGAAGATGCTTACTGAAGGTCTAGAGGAAATGTCCGAAGAAGCTGTAGTTGACTTAGCTAAAGCTACATTTAACTGGGCCCAAGAAATGGGCTTTACTGAGAGCAAGAATAAGTTAAATGCTGGAGAGAATGCATTTGAAAGATACGGAATGAGTTTCTTCGGAGGAGCTATTGGTGGCGCTATATTTCATGGTGTAGATGTGGTTAATAATCATAGAGCTACTAATGAGCAAACTAATCAAGAGCTTATATATCTAATCAGAAATGGGCGTACTAATGAACTAATAGAAGAGCTTAATAATCTTAAGAAGAAGGGTAAATTAGGTAACAAGAATCTATCTGCTACTAAGACTGAGGATACTAAGGAAGGTACTGTATGGACATCTCCTACTAGTGGAGCAGACAATCAAAATGAAGCAGTGTACAATCTCACTAAGAGCTACTTTCAACATCTAGATGCTGTTATTAACCAAGAAGGTATGGGACTATCCGACGAACAGCTATTAGACAAGATGGTAATGAGTGATGTTAGAATGAAGGCTTTAGCTAGCATTGAGGTATCCGATGGTCAGAAATTCGGTAAGGCTATTCTTAATGGCTATAATGGTAAAATGCTTCAAGATTTTAATACCCTTACTTCTAAAATAGTTGAGAAACGCAACGAAATAGCAGATCTGGAGCATAAGACAAATGACACAGACAAGAAAGGGTCAGTTTACCAAGCTGATTTACAAAGACTACAGCAAGAATATTCTGATTTACAACTTCAAAAGCAGAAATTCTTGGACGGTTCATTCTCTGAGTATTATACAGATCAAATGTTGTTTGCTATAGATAATTTAGCCAATCATCAGTATTACGCAGCTACATTTAAGGATTTTGCTGAATTTGATACTAAACAGAACTTCCAGGATTTATCAGAAGAACAAATAGAATCTCTGAAACCTAAATACGAAGCATATCTGAAGCAAGATAAGATGGAAGCTCTAGATGCTGCTTATGGTATATATAAGAAGGTTAATAAAGAGTTCTCTAACAAGCTTCAAGAAGGTAGTATCTCAGTTGATGAATATTACAAATTTAGAAAGGAAGTATTCTCAACTATGATTGATTTAAAGGCTACTATAGATAGACTTAATCTGGAGGATGTTACTGAGCAAGAACTCCAATCTAGATTTGGAGTAGACCGTAACATTGACTGGGTTCTTAATAAGAAGTTTACTAGACAAGTATTTGACAGAAAGGACAACGAATCTGATGAAGAGGCTGAAGCTAGGTTACAACAAACTGAACTGTACAACCAAGAAGTGTTAGGAAGAGTTCAAGGAGTAATTCAAATGGCACAAGGTTATGGATTTATGGATGCCGAGACTAAAGACTTACTACTTAGTGTTCTTGGTGATAAAATCTCTAACGAACGAGCAGTTATGACTGTTTTAGGTAATATGTTCGCTAATGGGATTATTAGTAGAAACGTCGATGCTAGTGGTAACTTACTTCCTGATCCATTGATGGATAAACTAATAGAAACATTAGAGAAAGTTAATGGAGAGAACTTAGAAGACATAAACAAAGAAATCCATGATGTTATTAATTCTGAAGAGTACAAGAAACAGCTTGTTAATGCAACTTTAGATTACTTTGATGCTATAGGAGAATACTATGAGTCTGAAGATGCAGATAATGTTATGAAGTACACTGAAGAGCGTATTAATAACATGGAGAAGATATATCAGGATGCTGCTAAAGAAATAAATAACGAAGTACTAGCCAACCCGTACAATGCAACAGTATTGCAACTACGTAGTGATGTGCTTAAACTTAAAACTAGTCCAGTGTATGATTATCTTCAGGATTTTACTAGAACTGTATTCGGAAGCACTTCTAATATTATAGACCTTATAGAGAATGAGCAACGAAGATTTGAGGCAGCTCCTACTATATCTGATTATGTTTTAGATGGCAACAAAGAGAAGGAAATAGAAGATGCTATTACAGCAATTAATATGCTTAAATCAGTAATCTATTCTAGTTCTACTGCTGATTTGGATATTGATAGGCCATTTGGGCATAATGCTCTTATGAATCATTTCTTAGAGACATACTTCCCTAAAGAAGAGAAATATGGAGTTATTAGGGACGATGTGGCAGCCATGATGAATATAGAATTGGATAAAATTATTAATCAGTTGCTGTTCTTAACTGATTTATCTATAATGAATGGGGTAAATCAGTTTAGTAAACATGCTAGAACTGGTCAAAAGATATCTAAATTGCTATATGATGTATTAAGAGGTAATGGTAAATATGGATTCCTAAAAGACTTAGAATATAACGGAACCAAGTTATTTGCAGGTTTAGATGAAATATCTACCCCAACCTTGGACAATATTGACGAAGCAGCTTATGATAATCCAGCAATATCAGTTGAATTAGCTAACTTACAGAATAAGCTTTATGATACTTTCCATAAAATAGTATCTGAAAGTGGAGAATCAGTAAATACAGTACTCAAAGCTATGTTCTCTAATTTGGGGGCTAAATTCAATATGTCTAGTTTAGTAAATCAAAATAACACTAGGTTTAGCCCGGAAACGGAATATATAGAAGACTTTGATATTTATATGTGGTTACATGCCACATTAGCATTTAAGAAGTCTGATTTTGATTACTACTTAAAAGAGACTCTTGCTGATTCAGAAGCTACTTATGCTCCCTTATTTGCCCAAGAATATGCTGCTTATATGTCTACAGCTATGGCAGTTAATCCAGAAGTAATGAATGTTGCTATAGATAATATTAATGTTCCTAAAGGTCAGCCTGGTAGTGAATTACTAAAGTACTTTAATACTGTAATGGTTAATGGTATCGGAGGTGCTGGTAAAACAGCGGTAATTGCTAAGTTGGTACAGGGAATCGTTACTAAAATTAACCCTAATTCTACTGTGTGGAAGGTTGGACCGTCCGAGCAACAAGTTAATAACTTGGTAAGTTCTCTAGGAAGTGATGGAAAATCTTTTACTGTAGAAGGTTTAATGAGACATGTATTAGGTGATGAGACTTATGGTGAACTTAGTAAGGACATTAATAGCTCTAATACTGAATCTAAATTATATGACTTGGTAGAATTTAATGAACTTAAGCAAGGATACACTGTAGCAGTTGCTAAGTCTGATATAGAATATAGTGATAATGCTACTCCTAGATTGCTGTTTATTGATGAAGCTACTTGGGTTAATAGTGTTTATATGCAATTCTTATCTGATTGGGCATCCAAGAATGGTGTTACAATAATACTATTAGGGGATTTAAATCAGAATGGATATGAGAATGTAGAAACTAGTATATATAATGTTAAACCAACTGAAGCATTAACGGTTAGAACTCCTAAACTGGATATTAGCTTACGTATTACTAATGTTCAGAAAGACGATAATAATAAGCAGGTTAATGCAATTCTTAGTAGGATCAACTTTAACAAGGATAATGTGACCGCTGATAATGATGCAGAAGTTAGAGATAGAATATTCAATGAAATTACTAGTAATTTAATTCTGAAATATTATCAAGACGATGACAATCCACTAAATGGAGAGAAGATAGTAAATGAAATTTCAGAGGAAGATATTAAGGCATTATTGGAAGCTGATGGTGAAATAGGTTATGTATATGATAATGAAAACTCTCCTACATATCAGTTAATTCAGAGAATGAATGATAGTAGAATCAAGGTATACACTCCTAAATCTGTACAAGGCTCAGAAGCTGCTCACTTCATTATTGATGTAGACTTTGCTAAATACGATTCTACTGACTGGGCAGACCTTATTAATTTTGCTAAATCCTTCTATACTATGATGTCTCGTTCTAAAGAAGGAACTTACATTATTAATAATGGATTATCTGCATATGTAAAAGAGAAGAATCTTATTAAGGAAGATAGAACTTCTGTAACTCCTAGTCAGGAACGTATTATTAACGCCTTCAAAGAAATCAGAATGGCTGCTTTGGATTCAGAATTGGAAGGGTATACTCCTTCTCCAATAAATTCTGAAGAAACACCTCAATCTCCTGAACCAGCTGCTAAAGCTGCTCCTTATACACCTAAAAGTCCTTCCAAACCTAAAGGAGATAATCCTATAGAGAATGAATTATTAGGTAACTTGGATGGAAAGAAGACTACTGTATTAGATTCAGAAATAGAGGGTGTTATGTCTGGAATTAGGGCTTATGGATGGTATATGAGATATGGTATGTTAGAGAATGAGGACGGAACATTTGATAGAGTAGTTAAAGATGATATTATAGATGATTTAAACGTCTTTACTAAAAATGGAATTCATTATACTGCTAATCAATTGATTACTCCTAAATCATTATTGGTGGATATTAGAAACTACCTAACATTTGGTGAGAAGTTTGATGAAGATTTCTTACAGAGACTGTCTGATAGTGGTAATGCATATTTAGCTAAGTTAGGATTAGATGTATGGAATAATGGAAGTTTCTATCTTGAAGTTCGTAAAGACGATACTAGTACCACTGGAACAGATATAGCTAGAGACAAACAAGGTTATGATAAGACTAAAGTAGAGTCTACTGCATTTAATATTGTTTACAGAGTCAGTATAGATGGAGGTAAGGATATTCAGTTCACTATGGGTAAACTTACTAATCCGGACACTTGGCAGAAATGGGATAAAGCTCATGGTAATAAGTTAGATGCTGCTATATCTAAGTATAGGAAGTGGTATAAGAATATGCAAGAATGGTCTAATTCTAATCCAACATCTTCTAAATACTTCAAAATCAATGAATCTGACATTACATTCTCTAGAGCAACTAGACTAAAAGAGGTGCCAGGTCAAACTTGGAATCTTAATGAACTACAAGAAGCCTTTCCTAATGCTCTAATAAGTCCTATGTATGGATATACTGGACAGGGTGGTGTAGCTATGATTGATAAATCAGTTAGAGGTAAAGGTATAGTATTTGCAACTACTAACAAGCATCTCAAAATAGACGGGGAGAAAGTTACTGAATCAAATCTAGCAGATATGTATATCAAAATGCAGAAGAAGAGAGCAAGAGCATTTGATGAAGCTAAATCAAGGGGTCTTTCTAATGAAGAGGCAAATGCAGAAGTTGCAGATAGAGTACCGCCAATCATTAGAGCTATAGTAGCTACCCCTAATGGTTCATTTATAAATGACTACTTTACATTATCATTCAGTGATTTAACTAGTACTGACGATGATGGCAAGAGTAAACTTGATATACAGCAGGTTAAGGACTATATAGGTACATATGGAAGTAATACTACAGCGGCTAGAATGTTAGTAGCATTATGGAATTATCGAGCCGGACTTAACAACTTCTTAGATGCTTATAAGACATATGTGTCTACTAATAATCTAAGTGAAGTAAGGGGACAGACTGAAGTTGATAAGTTCAATGGACTGCTAGACCAATCTGTAGTTAATGGGGCTAAAAGAGTTCCTTGGAATCCTTCTACTTATAATGGATTTATGTTTAGACTTACTTATGCTGATGCTATTAAGGCTAATGCTCCAGGTATGGTAGTTAGACCTATAAATCTTAGTGAGAACGAATGGAAAGAATTCAATGCAGGTAGTAAAGTATCTAGAAAACTTACTTATGGAGTATATATAGATCCAGCAGTTGCTAAGGCTCAATATACTATATTAAATGAAATATTTGATGTTTTAGGTAAATACATTTCACTTCCTAAGGATACTAATTTCACAATTAGAACAGAAGGAAGAAATATGGATAATATCCTAGAGCAACTTATATCTGATAATGGAGAGATAGAATTCAGTGATGGAGTAAGAACTGTCAAACATGCAGCCTCAGCTTTAGGAAATATGGGAGGATCTTTTAAAGTTGTTAGTTTGCTATCCTCTATCTATAAGATGTACACTAAAGGTTATAAAGCAGGTGATGCTTATTCATTTACTGCAAAAGGACCGGATGGTAAACCTATAGAAACTAGACTAGAAGCAACTAATGTTCGCATAGGTGAAGCTGTCAGAGATGCAGGTAGGACCAGTGCTTTTTCTGTACTTAATAATATGTTCAATGTTATATTACATGGCACTCCAACTATTAAGGAAGGTGCTCCTACTACAACATATGCTCCATTTATAGATGGAATATTCTATACTCCAAGATTTCAGACTTCTCATGACAGTCAACCCTCAGATTTCTATCCCACTAGAAATAACTTAGATCAGTTCCATATAGATGTAGCTATAGAAAGTCCTAATTTCGAAATTACTATAGACCCTACTGGTTTAAAAGAAGTAGAATTTAAGGATGATATATTACATGCTAAGAGAGACGAATTTAACTCCAGAATGAATTTGTCAACTATGGGAGCTCTGTCTAATGTAAGTGGATATGAATCCTTACAAGATTTAACTGATAGAGCTAGGTCTAGATATGAGACTGAAGGGGATGCTGCTATTAACGACATCATTAAAGAGTATAGTAGCTCAGTAGCTGTCAAGCTTTCTGATGCAGTTAATAATAGACAATTAAAGATGAATAATGACACTGTATTAAGTATTTATACTACAGTTCTTGACACTGGACTATTAACTATAAATAGTTATTCTACCCTGTTAGATGAAATAAATAAGAAGAGTCCCTCTGTACTACCTAAGAAAGTAGATGGTTCTATTGATAATTCTGCAATTCAGAATGTTGAATATAATGGTAGTAATCTAGAGGAATTTACAGTAACTTTGCAGGGAGGACAAACAATAAAAGGTTCTATTCTCGATGGTAAAGTAGAAATTGCAGATACAACTATGTATGAAATTCCATTTGATCCAACTAGAGAACAGAAGTTAAAGATATTCGCAGATACACTTAACGATTTTGATAATCTTAGGGAATCTGAAATTGCTGACTTAATTAACACATTAATGTCTCTATCATCAGTAACTCCAGAGCAGGCTCAGGCTATATTGGATAAAGCCAAACTAGTTGACAGCCATTTTGAAGGATTATTGACTGATGAGCAGTTAGACAATGATGATTTAATTGACGTGCAAGAATACATATCTTCTTTAGCTTCCAATAAGAACATTATTGATAGTCAAGGATGTAAATTTAATATCTAATAAGAAATGGCATGTACTAACTTTGACATAGGGCAACACAGACTTGATGCTGAGGTTGCTCTAAGAAGTACAGTATTAAAGTTTAGGAAAGAGCCAGTAATATCTACTGCTAATTTCATAGACGACTTCTACAACAGTTTGAAGAATACTGGACTATTTAACCTGGAGAGCGAGACAGAATATGTCTCGCTTTCTGAGGTTCTAGAAGATTTTGTTAAAACATCCAGAAGATTAACAGATGCACAGAAGGAACAATTATTAGCTGAATATGCTGTACCATTAAGTTCCAAATTCAGTATTAATCCGGAAACCTCTACAGTAGAGGAAGTTGACAAGAGTCTTGTCATTAAAGACGAACCTGAGGACATTCAAGTAATTGAAGAACCATTGGAGAGAAGAGTTGCAACTCCATCCATTAGTGATATTTACGGTTCTGCTTCTGTAGTTAAGGAGTATATGCTGAATCAGTTTAGGTATAATATTATAGAAGCATCATTAGTTAACTTTGCCGACGGTAGACTTATTAAGAGCAATGATGATTTAAATGTTTATATTGCTAAATATAAGAATATCTTATTTAAGAAATTAGTTGACTATATTAAATTAGCTAATTCTGAAGAAGGTATAGAAACTGATGCATCTATACTAGATACTATTTACCTAGATGGAATTCCTAATGTAGAGAATATGCAGAAGGTTCTGGATGCCGCTTCTAGTATATTTGAAAACATATCTAAATCTGCGTTAGACAGTGCATTCGTATCTAAGAAGAGAAACATAGAAGGATTCTATAAGAATCAGATGTTAGTGGATGGATTCAATGCATGGGCTGTTCTATCTAACGGTAACTTCGATACTATTCTTAAAAGCTTATTCGGAAAGAATATGGAAATTAGGAATAGGGGATATGTAGGAATAGAACTACCTGTGAGCACTAATAAATACCAATTTAGATCTGGTTCTAATATGGTTAAAACATGGAGAACTAATGAGAATGTAGATGCATTATCTGAAATAGGTAATGTGTCTAGATTACTTATTGAACAAACTCCTGTAATTAATCATGTTACTGGAGAGCAGATAGGTGACAAGTATTTAAATTTAAAACAATTCGTTCACTCTTTTAGCAAGATTAAAGACGAATACAACTTTATGTTCTTTGGGGAGAGACTACAGGATTTAGTTTTAAATTTACATTCCGCCCCTAATTATTACTTAGGAGAAATTCTTAAGGAGATATTAAATAGTGATACTAGGTCTAAGGTATTCCAAGTAAACGATCTTAACGTATTTAAATCTATCTATGATAAGTTCTATAACAAAGATAAATTCAACTCTTTATATAGTATTGCAAATAGAGACTATCTTACTTCTAAAGCTATCACTACTTACGATTTGTTAGATTCTATATCTGGAGTTGTAGACAGAACTAACAATGCCAGATATGTAGAATATGCTCTTAATAGTGATACTAGAGATTTGGATAGTTCTGAAATTAAGCAATCTAATGTAAATAGACGTAAAATACAGAGAGAGAATGATATTGATATTGCTAACGAACTTATGGCAGATAGGACTGGCCTATTAAATAGGTGGGGAATATCTGTTAGTAACGCTACTACTGGCGACGTCTCTTTTACTTTACCATATAAAGGAGAAAAGGTTACTGTAATTTATAACAGCAATGCAGTTAGTAGTAAAGGACAAAGAAAGCTTGAATTATCAAACTCTGATATCGTTAAATTTGGAAGGCTAAATACTATATTAGAAGAACCTTCATTTACTAAGTTAAAAGCTATATATGAAGAGAACAATCCACAGGTGCTTACTGATGGAGAAAGATTATATGTATCTTTAATAGAATTTATAGATGACTTTGCTAATACAGGATTCTTAAGAGGCAATGTAGATTTACTAGCTGCATTTAGAAATGTAAATGAAGCTAATAATCTTGATTATCTTGATAAATTAGTAGCTGTTGCAAGCAGTTCTGCATTTGTTAATACAGTATATGATGGATATGAAAATAATAATCCTGAGAATTTATCATTACGTTCGTATATAGAAACTCTGAACTATTACAATGAGAAGTTAGGAGATAATAATGAAAGGTTCTACTACGATAAAGCCTCAAACTCATTAAAGGCTATTAGACCTAATTTAATTAATATACTTAATGATATTGTAGCAGCTGAACAGGTAGTAACTGGAGAAATATATAAGTCAGTTATTAAGAATGCTGAAGGTAATAATATACCTAACAGCAGGATTGCTAACTTAGCTGGACTGACTAGGAGCTACGTTAAAAAGTATATACTTGATAATCCTAGTTCTGCTTTAAAGAATACGCTATTTGGACGAAATCCTAATATGCTAATGGGAACTTCCATAAAAACTGATGTAGTTAGTAGAAATGGAATAAAGAAGAGTGCTACTAAGTTCTCGGTTGCAGAAATAGGATATTCTTCGTTAGTATATGACTTCTATGGAAACTTATTAAGACCAAAGAATGGCAATGCACCTGTAACTATCAATGTACAACCTACTGTATATTCCGATAAGGGAACATTTGTAATGTGGAAGCTTGGTGTAGATAAGATAGATGTACTTGATGAGAATGGTAAGCCATTACTTATTAATTTACTTACATCACCTACTAAAGACATTATTAGTGCTATTAAAGGAACTGTAGGAACTTACTATAAGGAAGTATTCAATAATGTATTGGGTGACTATAAAGAAGTATACAGACAATCTTTAGAGACATACTTACAAAGATTGCAGGCTATTAATCCTGAGGCTGCAAACAGAATACTATCTAAACAGAGTAAAGTAGATGCTGAGAATGCTAAAATAGCTAAACATAATGAATCTCTAGATTCAGAAAGAAACAGACTGTTACAAGCATTAGATGCAGCACAAGCAGCTGGTGATTTTATGGATGCTAGTAGCATAGTAGATGCTTTAGACTCTCTTGATATTAAAGAACCAGTTTCATTAGTAGATGTACTTGACTACCAAGACTTTACTAATTTATTAGCAGTTACTACATCAGGTGAGTACACTAATATGTCTTATGCTGCTGGAGTCCCTAATATTGATAACGTTCACACTAATAAAGGAGGGTCATTTGAACTCAATGGCAAAACTAAGAAAGGCCTGATTCCTAATAAACTTTTAAACTTCCTTGCTACAGAAATGTATGCTAAAGAGGATGTGTTTAACAAAGCTATGCTTAGAGAACGTAAGAAGTTTGTTAAGGACATGATTGACAATAATATGTCATTCCCTTTAGTATATGCCAACGGACGTAGTAATACAGTTCTTAGAAAGGCTGCGGATAAGTTATTAGGAGCTGATAAAAGACTATGGGTAAATGAGAATACTCAAGAACTTATATTAGCTAAACAGGGTAATACTAATATTACTAGACTATCTGATTTAGATAGTAATTGGTTAAGAGATGATGTAGAAATTACTCTAAATCCTCTAATTGAAAGGTACTTTGTAGCTGATTTCTTAACATCAGAGAACCTTAGACTAGTAACTACTGGTAGTAGCATTGCACATCCAAATAAAGCTAAATATGGTAGTTTAGATCCTGACTCATTTAACGGAATAGAAATGGAACACTCTTCTAGAGAACTTGCTGAGTTAAAACGTAATGTGATTGTACCAGCTACATTACAGTATCTACATCAGAATAGTTTGACTGGAGTGCCACCCTGGTATAGAATAGCTGTAATGAGTGATGTCGGAGCTCCTGTATATAACTTTAAAGGTGAAATTGCAGAAGTGGATGCACATGACGGTTCTGCATGGTGTAATCCTATTATGTCTTATTTGGAGAACTTATCATTACAAGATTCATCTGTAGGAGAAGATAAGAAACCTATTGGACATGATTATAGTGGAAGATATGGTACAGCAGCTTTATTAAAGTTTGCTACCTTCTCTGCTTACAATGAAAGGCTTCGTCAATCATTAACATCAGACATTAAATTATATAATTTATTCAAGAAGATGTCTGATTTTAAATGGAGTGAATCAACAGCTGATTGGGATGTTCCTGCTAATGTAGACCTTACTGTAAATTTATTTGGTCAGCCAATGACTCTAAGAGATGTCACTGGAGGTGATAGAATATTTTACAGAGACGGTAACAATCATTATGAGATACTAGGACTAGACAAAGTAGGAAATGGACTGTATAATATTAGTAAGCAGTTGGTAGATATAAATGGAAATCCAATACAAGCAGTAGGTGCCGCTAATGTATTAATTGATACTAACGTTCCAATTAATTCTTTATTTGAATTACATGCTGCTTTAGGAGGAGTTTATAGTGAATCACTTAGAGATGGAGAACTTGCATATAGCGATGCTTCATTAGCCGTAACTGCTACTTATGTTAATAATATAGGACAGTATAAAGCCAATGGAGACATACCTACTCAACGCAATACCAACCAGCCACTCAAATATAAAATGATTGCTTACTTAGTTAATAAGTCTGCAATTAAAGTGGGAGCTCAAAATATAAATCCAGATAGCTCTTGGTATGATGATTCTCCATTAATGACAATGCACTTTAATACTGATGGCTTAGGTATGCAGATGGATGCTGACCACGTAGTTACCGACCCAGAACATCAGTCAACAATGACCGAGTTCTCTCAGGTAATTTCAGCCCTTGAATCTATGGGATTTACTCATGATATGGCTAAGAATGCATATAAAAGCTTAGGTAAAGTTGCATTAGCTTCTATAGGTAATATTAAAGAAGCTGTATATGTTCTTACTGGAATAAAACCTACTGATAATCCTGATGTCAAATCAGACTTGTATGAGATATTTGGTAAAGCTATTATTAAGGAATTAAATAAGAACAGCGATGAATTAGGAACTGCCAAAACTATCATTCAGAAAGCTAAGGAGGAGTTTGCTTTAGATAGGAAACGTAGAACTTCACATGGAGCTGACGCTTATAAGATTCCTTATAGTGATCCTTCTATATTTGCTAAGGCTTTATCTACATTTACGTCCAATATTAATAAGACTGCTATTAAAAGAAAGTTCCCAGGTATGGGTGCTGTTATGGCTCCTGGATATAATATCATACAGGTACATAGAATTGGAGGGCAGAATTATAGATATGACGATTTATATCGAATTGCAGCTGATGAAGGAATATCAGTAGATGAATACTTACAAAGAGAGCAGGCTAAAATTGAATCTGAACCAGCTAATTCTATTGATAGGTTACTACCTGGAGATAGAATTAAAATACCTATCCAAGAAGTAGCTAGTGTAGTTGCCAAGATTAATAGTGACGCTACTAGAAATAAAAAGTTTGCCGAATTAGAAGTTGGCAAGTATACTAGACTAGTAGATCAAGCTAATAGAGGAGACGGTGAAGGGGTTGAACTATCTAAGGCTCAAGATAACCTTAATAAGGCACTGTCTAAGTTAGAGAGACTAAATAGAGATATAGCATTAACTGTACCTCAGTTCTTGGAAGATAATGGATGGAAACTCGAAGGAGAGTATATGTTAGTATATGTAAACGATTATGATTCTTATAATTTCGTCAAGAAGAATTTCTCCACATTCTATACTGACATTACTAGACCTACAGACTTGAAACCTGCCGAAATATACTGGGATGATGCAACTGGCAAGAGACATAGTATATTCGATATGCCAGCAATACAAGCATCGTTTACTGAACGTAAGAAGTATAAGAAGCTTCCTAAAGAAATAGGAGCTAAATTACAGGCTGATGTTCAGAATACATTCATGTTGCTAGATAAAGGGTATATGACTGCTACTGAAGATATGTTATTGGAATATAATCAAGATCCAGTAGCATTTAGCAAGAAATACGTTCCGGAAGGTAGATACTTAATGGAACTGCCTAATGGTAATATAGCTATTCCAATTCAAAATCTAGTTAATAATCCTGCTGAATTAGTAATTAGTAAGTTATATGTTAATCAATTTAATTTAGGTCCTAATGATAGTATTAATGATGTACTTACACAAGGATACCAATTCTTTGTTAATAAGTATGATAAATACCATACTCCTAAAACTAAATTATTTGATATAGCATTTACTAGAGGAAGTGGTAAACACGTATATATTGCATTTAATACATCTACTACTATCATAGATAAGCTATCAGTTAATAAAACTCTTACTGACGATGACTTCATGAGAGTTGGAGATAGTATCTTTAGAATAGACAAAGATGGTAATAAATTATATGAAAGTGGATATTACGATGCTGAAGGTAATTATCATGAGTTAGTAACATCCTATAATGCGATTGATGGTAATTCTGTTGAAGAAGTTTTAGTTGTTAGTACTCCTGATAATGTAATGGATATTTATAAAACTGACGATTTTGATTCCATTAAAATTAGTCAATATATTAAAGACAAGGCAACATTACAAGGAGTTATAGAACAGGGTAAGGACAGAAGTGACAGGTTATTGAAAGGATTATATGACACATATACTAAAGCATTAGTTAAAGATGATTTTAGCGTATCTAAAATAGCTTATGAACTAGAGGCTTTAGAGAAATCTAGAAAGATTACTGCTGCTAAGAAGAAGTTTGTATCATTCCAGAAATCTCTTGAATTTACTGTAGCTCGTATTCCGGCACAGACTATGCAATCATTTATGAAAATGAAAGCAGTAGCATTTAATGATTCTGATAAGAATGTAGTGCATGTATCTCACTGGCAAACTTGGCTACAGGGAAGTGACTATTGACCTAATTTTAACTGTTTAGTTAGGTGACATATTAATATTGTAGTCACTATAATAAATCTCGTGAATTGACGGGGAACTCCTTAGAGCTTAACCTACTAAACTAGAGTAGTAATACATCTAGTGGCAGCAATTAACTATTGTTGGTAAAGTAAAAAAGGTTAAGATTGGACAATCCGCAGCTAAGCATCCTAGATAAATATTTGGATAATAAGACTAGTTAATTGACAAAAGTTTTAATATCTTTGTGTTTATAAGGATGAAAGTTCATCGACTATCCCGTAAGGGAGTAGGAACTTTTATCTAATGTTTAACTCAAAATATTAGGTAAATGGCTAGAAGAATAACAAAGAAACTTAGTAAAGAACAAAAGAGCCTACTTGTAGGCCTTCTTTTAGGAGATGGAACAATATCTAGTAATTATGTATTCAAGCTAAGTCATTCTGAAGCTCAAAGAGAGTTTCTAGAATGGAAGATAGACTTATTAAACAAGTTTGGGTTTAAGAACAATGGTGTTAAGGAGTATATATCAACATGTGGATATAATAAAGGAAACAAAGTTTTATACTCTCAGATGTCACTTAACCCAACTATAAAAGCCTTAAGGAGAACAGTCTATACTCCTAAGAAACATATTACTAGAAGATTATTGAATTGGCTTACCCCTATCGGGTTAGCTATATGGTATATGGATGATGGTTGTATAAACGTAAACACTTCAAAACAGCGTAGCTCAATACAACATACAATCAAAATAGCTACGTGTGTTGATTTAGATACAGCTCAAGTAGTAATTGATTATTTCAAAGAAGTTTGGGATGTGCAATTTAGACCTTTTAAAGAAGGAAAGGGAACTTATTCTATTGCTAGTTCCACTGAATCTGATTGTGCAGCGTTCATACAAATTATACGTCCATATATAGAACAGGTTCCATCATTACTCTATAAAATTAGAGATAACTTTACTAAAGAAGAATTTATAGCACAGCAGAAAGCTGGTTCCGAAGTGCGAGACACTCTAGAGATAGAGTGATGATATAGTCAGTCTCATATTGAAAGGTATGAGGTTAAACGGATATTGATAAAGCCTACGTAATGGGTTATGACTTTGATACTAATGGTAATTATATAGGATGGTCTCCATACTTCAATTTCAATTCTATAGAAGCTCTTAGAATGTCTGAAAGACTACCTACTCCTAATGGTAAACTATATGCATATAGTCATGCTCCTGGAGCTGTAGATATTACTAATTACGTGGAAATGCTTAATGAGGAGAATTTCTATAACCCAGAATCTCTACCGATCATAGCTGAGTTACTTACTGCAATTGATGATACTAACTTAGTAAGTTATACTGGGTCGGACACTAAGAATGCTGATTTTATTCTAAGCAGAATAAATAACCATTCTATGTACATGACTGAAGAACGTGATGAGAACGGTAGAAGAGTAAAGAATGGTCGTCAGAAGATAAGAGCTATTAATACTTTGCCTGCATTTAGAAACTCTGTATCGGCTAGTATTAGTAACATTATCCAAGACCTAAAGAATATGACTCAAGCATATTCTCCAATTGAAATGGGAGATCCTCAAGCTGCTGCTGAGAATTCTACTTCTGGTAAGGAAGCTAACAAAATTACTCTTATGTCTCCTTCTGCTAAATGGGTAATGCAGATGCAGAATATGGACGGTAAACAGGTAATTGGTATTGCAGCTGTTGGTGAGAAAGTATTCTTTGCTAACTGTTATTATTTTAATGAAGGCATTAGAAGTGGAGATTCTAAGTGGATGAACAACATGTTCTTCTCTAATGTTTATAAAGGTATTCAGAGCAAGGTGTCAGAGGATGGCAAAATAATTACTGTAGATACCCTCAGAAACATAATGGCCAACATTAACTTTACTGATTTAGCTCCAGAGAAGAATTATTGGGAGAACCTAATTAGGACTGCTACTGAGCAACAATTAACTCAGGAAGATGTTTCTAGAGTTATTCAAGAGCAATTGGGAGTACAACCTGACCAATCATTGGTTATCTCAGCTTTACTATCTGCTGCAACCGATAATGCCAAGGAGTTGATTCTATCTAAAATTAATGCTGGTCCTAATCTAGCTGGTATGTATTTACATATGATTATGTTAGGATTCAGTTTTAATGATATAGCAAAGAATCTAATGACTACACCTACAGTGCAGACGGTTAATGACTTGATGAAGGTTAACGTATTTGATGAATATCACGAAACAGCATCTGTTAACTCAGTAATTAGATCATTAGAAGAAGGTCCTAATATTAGAAACTATTTAAATAATGACGGACTGAAGGGATTATATGCTAGGGTGTCTGTTGACAATCCTGGAATGTTTGCCAAGAGAGGTGAGTGGATTCAAGAAATTAAAGATAGATTTGCTAATAATGGTAGCATCGAAGACATATTCCCTGCTAAGAACTTTAGAGAATTTAGATTCCTAGAGGAATATGAATACTTGTTGAAGATGAAGAGAAGGATAGATCCGGACAAATTCACTGAATTTAAGAATATTAATTTTGATGCAAGAGAGACTGAACTTCTTGGTAGATTCTACGGGTTAAATCAAGGTATGCCAACTGATATTGCAGGTAAAATGGCAATGTTGAATACTTATGAATCAGCTATTACTAATAGGGAGCGTAAGTATCTAACTAGCAGTAATGGGTTTAATGTTGATGAACTAATTGTTAATGTATTGAAAGAGAAGCCATATTTAGAAGAAACTGCGGTCAGAAATATAGTTAAAGATGCGGTGTCTCAGAATATAGTAAATGGAGGTTTTAGTATTAGAAAGTTCTTAGATCCAGTCAATAATGGCTACAGACAGACTACAATTGATTACTATAATATTATTAAGGGAACTTGGAACATATTTGACATGATTACTAAAATTCCTCATTTCAAAGCACTGTTTGATATTTATAATCTTACTGATACTTCTGACATAAATATAAGCACTAAGTTTAATCTGGTAAATTCCTACAGAGAAGCCCTTATTAAAGAGAATCCAGTTTACGGTAGAGCTGTTAAAAAGGAGCAATTAGCCGCATTAGCATCTCATACTGATAACGTTCTAATTAATAATTGGCTTACACGTAGAAACGTAGTATTTAGATTGGAAGAAGGGCAGGAATACATAGGATCCGACATGACTATACACTCAGCTGGTCCTGGTGGAGAAGTATTTAATTTGTCTACTAATGAGGGAATTGCTAACTTTAAAATGTGGATGGAAAGAGAGGTAATTCCTGCATTAAAGAACGGAGTTGTAGGTAATAAAAGAGTAAGATCCTTACTTATTAATAGCTTCATACAGGGATTAAGTAGAAACAGAAGATTAGATCCATTTACTAGATCTAATGTAACTTATATGAAGTTGCCAATTAATATGTTAAGTACTGAAACAGATCCAGTATTTAGTAGATACCAAAGAGACTTTGCTGCTCTTAAGAAGATAGAACTTCAAGGAGTATCTTTAACAGATTGGTTCTTTTTGTATAATCTAGTAGTTAATAAGAATCAGTACGGTGCTGACAGATTAACTTCCCTATTTAATACAATAGATGGAGTTGATGTTAGTGATATGTTAACTGACTTTCATAATTATGTAGGTAACGCTGACTACTGGCTTGATGTTAATATGGACTCATTCTCATTGGAGGATGCCCTTATTAGGATGGCACCTATAGTAAGTGAAAGTTCTAAAGGTAGAGCTAGGGATAAATACATTAGAATTAAAGACGATGATACAGGTAGATTATTTCTATATATGAGAAGCGGAGATGACTACTATATGGTAGATGAAGTACCAAATATGGAAGATGAGGATTCGTTAAGGTTACGTGACAATTACTTCGTAATAAATACTCCTAACCAGAGTAACAGAATGAAGGAATTAGTAATTAACTCTTCCGAATCACTTAATACCTTAGTAGGTAAGATCAAAAGTCTAATGAGACGTAATACTATACAAATGAGAATCAAGTGTTAACATGAGTTGTTCAGTTGAAATTATAATAAATTCTAACAAAGGGGCTTCCAGCGTAATCAAGCTGGAAGTTCCCGATGCTAGTGAAATGTCTTTAGAGGATGCAGTAGGTGCTCTAATGGGTAATAAAGAAGCATATGATGAGTTTATTGCTGCCGTTAACTCTGGAGGATTTCCTCTAGCTAACTTTAATATTAATAGTAATAGACAGGGATTTACATTACCTTCTGGTAATTACAATCTAAATACTATTAGAAATGAGTTTGACACACCTAATATAAGATATCTTGTAGATGCTTTACAGAAAGAAGGAGTTGATTTAAACGCCTATAACATCTTACTTACTGATGCTAAATTCAGTGTAAATTGGAATAGTAATTACGGAATATTTAATTATCAAGGTAATTCATTAGCAGTGATTAAACCTACTCCAGATCATATAGAGACACATTTAAAACAATTATATGTATCATCTTTAATGGATAAAGCTCCCAAAGAAGTTGTAGATGGATTATACTCTAATATAGCTACAGCAGCTAAAATACTAGCCACTGACCCCACTACATCTAGAAGAGCTATGATTACGTTAAGTAAAATAGGCTATTCAGATGGTAAATTTGTCGCCAGTAAGTCTAATGTTGTCTCTGCATTTACTCATTATTTCTATTCTAGTGCTTCATTAAGTGACGCTTTATATAAGACAGGATTAATTGGAACCTTTAATAAAATATTTAATGATTTAATAGGTGCTCCAGAGCAAGAGTCCATCAGTTATGATAACCCATCTGCTCAGGCCTTAATAGATAGAGCTAAAATATCTGGAAAGTATCTCAAAATATCTAGACAAGATATAGAGTCCTTTATGGAGAATCACGGTTATGGTGAGGCAACTGAAGATAATATAGTGTCTGCTATTCAAGACATTAATAACAATATACATAATGGTAAGTTTATAGACATAGCATATATTAGTGATAGTGGATTGTTATTAAGAAACACTGTCAAGAAACCTGTATTTGATAAGTCTATTGTTAATACAGAATACACTGGAGATATCGTAGATTATATAGAGAATTATAATGGGTATAATATAATCAGATATAATAATAAGTACTATATTAGTGATAAATTAATAACTACTGCTGATAATATACATACCTCTGGTGTAGACAATTTAAAACATGCTAAAAACCTGATTACACTACAGCTAAATAGACCTATTAACTTTGAATCAGTAGCAACTAGTATTAAGAAGAAATCTGGAGACAAAGTTAACATATCTTCTAGTTCTAAGTTGGAAATAGGAGATAGATTTAGTGTATTAGATATTACATTAGATGATAAAATAAATCTATATAATGACAAGAAGCTTATTAAGTCTATAACATTTAATAACTTCGTGTCTGAAATGATGAAGAAGCCACAATACAATAAAATATTAACATCACTAAATGAACAAGGAATTAACATTCAATCTATATTAGATACTCCGGAGAAAGTAGCGACGTTCTTCTTACTTAAGAACCAACTTAGAGATCCAGAGACCCATAATGCCTTATATAATAATAAGGTTCCTAGTATGCTTACCCCGGACAAATTAAATTATGAAACTGAGCTTATTACTAAGGCGTTAAATATAATCGAAAATGCTAGTGAATCAGTGTATGAAGTAGTTGCAGCAGCTGGGGATAAATATAACTTACAGAAGCTTCAAATGAGCACCAACGTTCCAGTTCATAAGAAGGTGCCAAGGTCATTTAAAAGTGAAATGGTAGAAATAGCTAATCATCTTGGAAAGAATTATGGTATTAAAATTAATGTAGTTACAGCCAGAGAATTAGCAGATTCTTTTAAGGGTGTAATACCCAATGTAGGTAGAACTAATGCATTTATTTATAATGGAGAAATATATTTAAATGTAGACAGAGCAACAACTGCTGATTCATTACATGAATTTGCACATCTTATTATGGGTTCCATTAAGAGGACTAATTCAGATTTATATTACGGATTAGTAAACCAAGTAGAGCAACTTTCTGATTATGATGATAAAGTACAAGCATTTAGGAATATAGGAGACAGTAGAGCAGTTACAGACTTAAATGAAGAAATATTTGTTACAGAGTTTGGTAATTACTTTAGTAAGATTGCAGACACGTGGTTTGAAGGTAAGGAAACTGACTTGGATGCCCTGGGAGAACTATTTAAAGCCAAAACTCAAAACACATTCCAAACTTCGGAAGACATTAAAGATGAGAAATTAGGTAAATTACTTAACATGAGCATAGATGATATAATGTCAGAATTTGGCAGTGCTTTAGTTAATAAGGACTTTAGAGAAGGTTTTGATATGGATATGGCATCTGAATCTCGTGTAATTACTAATCTAATAGAAAGAATGATTAAAAGTGGTAATTTAAAGGAGGATTGTTAATGGCTTGTACATACAGTTTAAATATAAATGGTCAAATACAGCAATTTAACGATTATGCTGAATTGTTTGACTTCTTAATAGGACATAAGAACCAAATTGAAATGGGACTTATATCAGATATTGTGTTTAGCCAAGACACTAAGCAGTCCGAAATGGTAGCTAAGTTAAGATCTATTAAAGCTACCGCTAAACTCAACAGCAACGGAGTAGACCCTGTATCTGGTGATATTATGTACAAAGCAGAAGGTTCTAACATGTCAGTTACAGATTTCTTAGAAACTGCTACTATTACCAAAGATTCTAAAGAAACTTTCTTAGGACAGCCGTTCAGTATTAAGAATTGGAGAAATAATACTATAAATGAATTGGTATCCAAGGGTATGACTCATGCTGAAGCTGAAGAGCAGGTTAATAATATTATGGAAATGTGGGAGAGGATAGCAGATACTGGCGCTGAATTACATGCTGTTTTAGGTGATTACTTTGCCGGTCATATGTCATTAGAAGAGCTTATAGATAAGTATGCTGGAGTATTTAGTGAACAAGCTGTTAGGAGTATATACAAGAATATGGCATCCTTTAAAGATGAAATCTATAAGGCACATGGACAGGATGCTAAACTACTGCCTCAATTTACTATAGATTCTAAAACATTGGATGGAGTTAATATAATAGGTTCTATAGATTTAGTAGTAATAGGTGAGGATGGTCAGCCGCATTTATATGTCTTCAAAAGTTCTGCAAAGTTGTCTGATAGGTGGGATGCTGCTAAGCAGACTAAATATGATTATCAGTTAGCTTTCTATAGGCAAATGTTAGCTTCCAAAGGTATTCCTGCTGCTAATATGGAACTGAATATAGTACCTATGCATCTGGAAGGGCTAGAGGATGGGGAATTAACTGGAGTTAGCTTCGAAGGAGTGCAAGACAGAACTAAAGATTCTGGAGACACCATTAATAGACTAGCTTGGGGAGTAGGTGAATTTTATAATAATGTGAGTTATGCAATTCCAGTAAGACTCACCGATGAAACTATAGGGGAATCTATTAGAGATAATGTACTAGATACTCTTAGTAAGTTTATACCTAATCCTAAGATTAAATCAATTAGAGAGCAAATTGATGTAGATGCTTTTATTGCAAATCATGTTTATGATTCTCCGAATCCCTCTGAGGGCAGATGGTATTTTAAAGATTTCTACAGTAAAGGAAAGCCTATCTATATCAAAGAAGATTCACCTAAAGAGAAGAATGCGGAACTTAGAGTAGAAGTAGAGAAATACCTAAATAAGATGGTTAAGAATCATAGACTTAAGACTAACAAATTTATCTATGATCTTAAAAGAGCCATTGATGGTAAAATTCCGTTGGAGGATGTGAGTCCTACTACTGGATATACTACTAATGCCTTTGTAGTAACTACATTCCAGAAATATGTTAACGATCCAGGATGGGAATTAGTAAATATAGAAGCACTAAAACAATTAGGAATTGTAGCTATTAGTAATACTATTACCAAACAAATTGATTTTATTGCATTAAGCCATCATGATTTACATACTGAACTTAAGCTATCTTTAGGAACTACAATGTTAGGAGAACATGAAAAGGACGCATATGCTTTTAATAACAAAATGATATTATTGGCAACTAATGGCAATATTGAGTTAATGAAGATAATGGCTGCCATTAATGAGATTCCTAATGCATTAACTGATGTATTTAAAATAGGAGACATTAAAGTAATTAATACAGAAGACTCTAAAGCTACCACTGCTACTTCAAGACAGATAAAGGAAACATTTAATCTGTTAGCCAAAGCAGCTAAAGTTAATAATAATATTAACAAATTGTCCTTTATGGATGAATTGGATGTTATTAAGAATGAGTTCCTAGCTTTGATGAACAGACCTAATGGTAAACTTACTAATAGTTTGTCTAGAGATATAGAGGCTTTATCTAAGGAATTATTCAACATTAATACCGTAAATAAGAATGAGATAGCCAATAGACTAATAGCCCTAGCTAGAAGGATGGAGAATGGAGAACGTCTTGGTAAGATAGTTGGAGGTTCTCTAGAATCTATAGCTAATGAATCTTCTAACACTGGAATAGAAAGACTATACAAGTCAATATTACAGGCTATAGCTTATTATAAAGGATTAGACTTCCTTCAACCTAAAGAGATTTCTAGATATACACAGAAAGGAACTCCTTTATCTGGAGGTATGATAACTAATCCGGATTTATTTCCAGAGGATAACTTACGCCAAATTACTCTTGCTGTGAGAGGTGCATTTGATAACGTTACTAGAGAAATGGCTCCTTATCATGAGAAATTCCTTACCGGATATGTAAAACCCTTATGGAAAGATAAAGGTTACAGTAATGCCAGAAACATTGTTATAGGAGATCAGGTTAAGCTGTATAATAATTTCTTTAGAAGGAATTCTGACGGAAGTCTTAATAATAAGATGTTATTTGTAGATCCTTATGATAGCAGTACTCCACTTACTTCAGAGGAAAGACGATTCTTAAAGCAAGCACTGTGGCTTATAAACCAAGAAAGATTCCCTAATATCAGAAGCTTGTCTGAAGATAGCGAGACGGTAAAGCAACTTAAGAAGACCGAGAAGTGGTTCTGGGTTCCTCTTATGGAAGCCAATAATCAGATTCTACAAATGGGAATTAGTAAGTGGATTAACCAAGAAGTAAAGGACGTAACTGGAAGATTTAAGGATTATTGGAATAGATCCCAAAACGATGCTTATAGTGATAGGGAGTATAGTGACAAACAGAAAGTAATTACTAGGTACGAAATGTACAATAGATTTAATTTATCAGAAGCCAGTGAGGAAGCTAGAGACGCCTTATTAGCTGAATATAAACCAGATTTCTGGGAACGTAACATAGAGACCCTAGTAACTACTTATAAGTTTGCATCAGCTAGAAAGGAACAATTGGATATTATATTACCTGCAATTAAGGGAATAAAGATGTCATTATTAGGATATGCTAAGTCTACGGATACAGATTTATCAGTCCTTAATGAGACTTTGGACAACTATTTAAAGGTAGCAGTATTTAACCAATCTATTATTAGTGAAGAAGGCCGTCAAGCTTTTGAATATCTTAACCCTATTAAAAGACTAGCATCTTTTGGACTACTTGCATTTAACGTTACTGGGGGTGTTCGTGATATGATTAATGGTATGTGGAAGCAGTCATCTCTAGCCTTTAGTAAAATGTACTATACTGATGAGAAGTTCACTAGAAAGGATTTGGCCCAAGCTATGGCATTAGTAATCAAAGAAGGGCCAGATATGCTTAGTAGGACTACTAAGATTGAGGCTATTAATAATATGATTAGACTAGCTAATATAGATATGCAAGTTCTAAATAAACGGCTTATTAGTAACAAATCTGGATTAGCTAATATGTCTAGGCATGCTTATCAGTTAACTACTGCCCCGGATTATTTCCATCGTATGACCATATTTGTAGCTCAATGCTTACATGATGGTACATGGGATGCATTAGAAATGACTGATGAGGGCATTAAATATAATTGGAAGAAAGATAAGCGTCTAGCAGTATATGCTTCTGGTAATAAGAGTAATCCTGAATACAATAAGCAAAGAGGACTTTATTTATCTATAATGGAAGCCTATAATAGAGACAATGGATTAAATCTAAAAGAAGGAGATGATTTACCATTTGCCTATACTAAAGATGAAATATTGGCTGCTAAAACCTTGTCAGATCTTATTTATGGACACTATGACCAGGAAAGTAGAGCTTTGGCTGAGAAGACATTTATGGGAGCACTATTCGGACAGTTTAAAACCTATTTATCTGCAACTAGAAATGCCTATTTACTTAAACCCAAGAATTATAATTTAGCTGGAAGAGTTCAAGCTAAGAATGACAATGGTGATTTATTATGGTATAAAGATGAGGTGGACGAGAACGGTAATTCTATAGTAATAGTCACTACTGAGAACACTGGAGTTCCTGCTACTATTAATGAGGACAGATATCTAGAAGGTATTTATTATACTATTAAAGACTGCTTTAGGGCTTTACATGAAGGTGGATTCTCAGAATTTAGAGATAGTATCTGGAATGAAGAGACCGGTGTAAAGAAAGCAAATTTAAAGAGATTAGCTCATGATATGTTCTTATGGATGATACTTGGAACTATAGGTAAATACCTTATTGAACTATGGGGAGAGACTAGAGAGGAAGATAGAGATCCTTTAAATCCTAACATGTCTCAAGCCATGAGAGATACTGTATTTAGCCTATTTGAAAGAGGTTACAACAGTTCATACGGAGATATAGCTCCCTGGAGTGTGTTGCTAGGACTTATTAAAAATTCAGAACCTGTATCTATAGGATACTTAAGTACATTCTTTAATAATACTTATGAGTTTGCATTTGGTGATAAATCTCTATCATCTTATCTCACAGGAACTACTGGGCTTGGTAGAACATTTAAAGGAATGACTACAGAACTTAATAATATGTCCAAACTTGCAGCAGATGCAATAGAGGAAGATACAGCACAGTAATAAAAAAAATGGCCTATACAAGTAGAGTTTAACTCCACCTGCATAGGCCATTATTATTAAATATAGTCACCAAGGCATGCTTTGACTTTATCAATCAATGCATCGATGGTACCATTATTCTTTATTACATAACTAAAATGCTCGTAATCATCTAGAGCATGTTCAGAAATATGCTGGTCATCTAAACCAGTATCTCTTTCTACTTTAATTACTATTCCTCCATGAGAGATTATAGCATCAGCTTCGTTAGGAAACCTTACGTCAGTAATAATCCACTTAGAATCAGGGTTAGACTCATAGATTTGCATTAGATGCAAAACCCATAAATCTGGATGAATGTTTCTACCAATTTCAGTTCCTAGCTTTTGTAAGAACTCTCTATTGGTCATTCCAAGGTTTAAGGTAGTAGGAGATTCCTTAAAGTCTTCAGTTTCAAAGCAACACATGTCAACACCTAATATAAGAGAACTACATGCTTTTAATGCATCGGCAAAGGCATGCTTCTCCCATTCAGAGAATTTAATTAGATCGTCTCCATAATCACTAAACATATTGTTAAAATGTGCAGCGGAGGGCTCTAAACCTTTAAAGATCTGGTTATACTTTAAGTAATTTAAGTATCTAATAATATTACAAATGGTGTCTTTACCACATTGTTTACGTCCAGCTATTCCGATTATCATTCTTCGAAGAGGGTTATACAATCATTACTATATTCACAATCTCTTACGTCTAAATCTCCGTAATCTACTGTGTCCATAGCTTTCTCCCAAGCTTCATCTTCGCTGTCAGCCTCCACTTCCATGTCAAAATATAAACGACATCTAAGCTCCCTATCAATACTTACGTTATACCTCGGCATCGCACATAGTAACAGTTACTAGCTCTCCACTATCTATAGCTTTACGAATATATCTCATTAAAGTAATGGGTTTGGGATATTCTGCCACAAATGTAGCAGTCCCTACATCCTCTTTATCATTCATATCCACCGGGAATATAATTCTCTGGTTCTCAGTTTCTATCTGATAATAAAGCACTCCGGCTATAGCATGTGTGAATCTGGCCGGATAAGGTAAAGTTACAATTTCTTTTAATGTCATTAATTACATAAATTAGCTTTAACTAAGTCTGCAATCTTCTTCCCATCAGCAGCTGGATATTTAGCTTTCAATTCTTTGACAGCTATCCCCATCTGATTCTTAGGGATTTGTACTGGATGAATATCATGTTCTTCATTATCGTCATACCATCCTTTATCTAATGCAAGTTTAAGTAATGCAGCATTCAATTCTTCTTTAGTAGGTTCTTTAGGAAGCAACTCCTCTAGTATCTCAGCCTCATCAGCCTCGACTGCCGATAAGTCCATACGCCCTGCTGTTTGATAGGTTTCTGCATTAGCCCATCTTTCATCCCTCATCTTCTTAATAATAGAGATTTCCGCAGCTTCATCCAAAGGTTTAGCATTCTTAGCTGCTGCATAATTAGTAAATGCAGTCTTAATAGCTCTATACACATTAGTACGTGTAGTGTCATGCTTCTTCATAGAATCAGCAATCATTGCATTCAATTTATCATTCCACATATCATTCCTATTTAAAATATTAATTATATGTCTAACATCCTCATCAGTAATGCCTATAACTGTATTAGTTTTTATAAAGTACTTCCTCTGATGAGATAGCATATCTCTATCGTCGTCTACTATAGCGTAGACATAAGGTTCTGTTTGAGAATCAAGCCATTCCTGTATTTCACAACCTCTATGGCTTCCGAACGGAGTAATACTATGTATTTTGAATTCTAAACCAGCTTTGTCGAAGATTGATTGTAAGTTGGATTCAGTTCTCCAGGAAGAACTTACAACTACCTTACAACCAGTCTCTTCAACTATTCTGTTTACAAGTTCAACACATTTTAGATCAAAGTCTCCTTGAGGATATACATGGTTTTTATTCCATTCCTCCCGATACCATGAAACACTATTAAGTACTCCATCTATGTCCAAGAATAAATATTTATTAATTCCTCTCATAAAATGTTACTTCCCTAGAGAATCCATTTTCTAATGTAAGGACTATCTCATCTCCTATAGACTCCTCTATTATTGAATCTTCCGGAGTTTCTGTAGTTATAGTACAGCCTATAACCCAAGATGTACTATCATCGTCCCATTTGACACAATAAGGTAAGCATGTTCTATAGTCTGTTTTAAGTATAAAACCAGTTTTACCTCTCTTAGTATACTCAGAAACCATAGATGTTACAACTTCTAGTTTATAAGTTCTAATTAGAACTCATATTGTGTCTACGGAGAATGTTCTCAGCTGTACCAGATTTCCATTTAGACTTACCTCTTAAGAATGCTATATCCACATCAGAGATGGTTGTCATTGCTGAGTCTCTATCAGTATCACATTCGTAGCCTCCGACATAATGTACTTGAGGACAATCCTCTAGTGTTACCAGATCGGATTCATTTTCTACACCTTCATTGAAGCGTTCTCTAACGTCTATATAATAGTTGCCATCATCAGCCTTAGTTCCAACTCTAAATCTAGGCTCAGAGAACATATGATGAATGGTAAGTGTACAAGGAACACAGTCCCAATCATCCATATTCTCTTCAATATACTTTGCTATATATTCAGCTGCCATTTGGTCGCAACCCTTACAATCACCAACTATGAATTCACAATCTTCCCAAGTGGTTTGTCCATTATCTATAGCATCTTCTATAGCTGGTACATAGTTAGCATCAAACTCTTCTTGAGTTATGTCTCTGTGTCCACTAATAAAGTATATCATTCCGCAAATAAATTGTCTAAGTCTTCTATTTCTTCATAATCTACATAAGTATGAAAGATGCCTTCAATAAGATGTTTGTGATTAAATGCCCACTGATAGTTGTCAAGGTCAGACATTTTAACCCACATGATAGCTTTTACTTCATTCTCCTCTCCACCTAGCTGTCCCTTAATAGCATTAGTAGAAATACCAATATGACTCTCGTCTACTACAGCCATGAATCTCATGGTAACATTCTGTCTATTGGAATCTTTCGGGTCATCATTAATACTACACATGTAAAGAGCACTAGGTTCAACCTTAGCTCCAGTTTCCTCATAAATTTCCCTAGAGCAGGCCTCTGCTAGTGTTTCATCGAAGTCCAAATAACCACAAGGACAGTTCCAATATCCTTGAAAGTCCGGTGCTCCCTCGCCTCTTTGGTTAGCAAGAACACACCATTCATTGTTAATCTTGCAGAATACAAACCCTACAACAGCAATACTACGATGAACCCAAACTGTTTCTCCAGCATGTTCACCTGTTTCAATTTTAATCGGATAATTCTTCATCAATAAGTATCATTAAAGTTAATAAATTCTTTATCTGTAACACATTCTTCTGAGACATTAGAACTAATCAAATTGGATTTCATTAGTTTAAATATGCTATTTCTTGCGTTAGCTATGCCACCAACAGTTATAACCCCACTAGTTAAATTCAAAGACCCAGGATATATACACATATCACTACTGCCCTTTGGACCATAAGCTATAAAGTAGGGTTTATTGCTATTTATGACTTTAATTAATTCGCTTAAGATTCCATTAGTAAGTCTATGCAAAGGAGTACTAAAACTTACATCTGGAAGTATAAATATCACAATATCAGATGTATCCAAATATTCTGAGTGATAATCATCATGAAATTTGTTATACTTAATGCTGACGTTATAGTCTTTAAACACATCTGTGACTTTACTAAGAACTGTAAGCATATTGTATGGATAAGATATATAAATATTATACATATAGTTTATGTTGCTTAATTATTTCATACACATCATCTCTAACAAAGGGTTTTATCCCAACCCCATCCTTAACTCTATTTCTAATGCAAGTAGAACACATTCTGATAGTTGGAACATATACTAGTGATACGTTATCTGGTAAGCCATACGGAGGTTCTTCTCCGTTAATTACCATAATAAACTTATAGTTTTTAAGTATTGTAGATCCGTTATGCCATAAAGGAATCTCACTATAGGTCTCTGGAGTAGTAATAATTACTAATTCATTATTAGGCATTTGTGATTTTAATTCCATTAACACATCATAGGTCGGAATACCTTTACTGTAGCTAGGTACATACATTGATTTCTCCACAGCATTCACATATACTTCCGGTGCTAATGGACTAAATGTCATTCTGCACATAGCAAGTCTATAAGAGAATTCGGAACTGTTACTCTTCCATACATTCTGATATGCAGGAATGACTAATACTTTATCTACTAGTTTAGAATTAACAACTCCCATTACTACATTGGCATGTCCAATGTGAGGAGGATCGAATGAGCCAAAGAATAAACCTACTCTATTCATATAACTTTCTAGATATATAAATTGGCGCTTTCTTACGTTTAAATTCAGAAGCTAGATGGCGGTCCCAAACCTTATTAACTACATCTTCTCCATGTCTAGCACATAGCTGTGACCAACAATCAGACTCTGCCATTTCATCGTGAGGATGTAATGGTTCTCCATGCTTCTGACGATACTCCTTAAATGGAATAAATCTACTAAGTATATCGTCCACAGTAGCGTAGTCCTTAGCCCCAATTTGTTCTAGATCACTATTACTGATACCTAAACCATCAGTAGGAGTCAAAGCTATAGATTCCCTAAGAGCATACATTATGTCAGTAACTTCACGTAGCTCCTCTACAGAAGAATCAAAGTACACTTCAGGATAATGAAACTTTAGTAGCCAGTTAGCTAATCCATAAACTTCTGTCTTCCACAATCCCTGAATTGGGTCAAAGTCACCCACGTCACCATGAATAGTCCAGAACCCAAGCTGATATTCAGTCTGATTATCTGTACTCATTACTAGTCCTTTATAACGACTGGCTATATCATACAAATACATCATCCTGCATCTAGCCTGAAGATTACCATTAGTAATCAGAGTTCTACTTGGCATCTCTTCCAACTCATCGAGATAGTAAGAGTTAGCTATATTGACATCACCTGCATCAGCACATGCGTCAAAGAGAGCTGCACGATAGGAACGTTCAAGTTTATAAACTTTAAAATCGTTACATAATGCTTCTCCCACCAACTTAGACACATCAAACTCGTCACTCTTGTTCTTAATAGGAAGACTTCTACCTATAAGTGGAATGCCAGTTTGTTTACTTACTTCATGGCAAATAGCAGCAACAACAGTGGAGTCAATTCCTCCACTGACGCCTAATACCATTGCCTTGAGATTATTAACTTTTACATAGTTTGCAGTCTCCTTTACTAGGACTTCAAACACTTTACTATAATCCAAGTTATTCATTTCAATTCACGTTTAAATGTGTATATAAGTCTTGAAATCTTAGTAGAGATAGAAATGTCTACACGTTTAGAATATTCATGAGATACCATTCCTACTAATTCCCAGCCTAAAGACCCTAGAGCGTCTAATTCACTCTCTGATACTGGATAGACTCTTTCTAACATTTTATATTCAAACTTCATATTAACTGTGTTTATAAAACAGATAGTTATATTGAGCTTCGGTCATTTTAACAGCAGCACAGAGAATCCATCCCTGTGCTCCCAGCTCATTTAATTCTTCCACGCTCATTACTGAACCGTATACAGTCTTTCTAAGGTACTCTATATGCATATCCCAAATCAGTTAAACATCTTTGAACATCCTCAATCTTACCGGTGTGTTTACCGGCATCATCTGATAATTTAACACAACCAAATATTGGTTGGTTAGAATTCATTTGGCAGCTAGTAAGTTTCATTACAATGTTAGCTGGCTTAAAACCAGTATCGTTAGTAAGATTAGTACCAATACCAAATGAACATCTAATCCTACCTCTACAGTATTCCATAATATCTTGACATTTGTCAAAATCTAGGGCATTACTAAAGACAATAGTCTTAGTCGTGGGATCGACACCAAGTTCTTTATAACGACTAATCATATCGTTTATAAACTTGTATTCATCCCCAGAATCACATCGTACTCCGTCAAACAGTTTAGCTTGCTTACGAGACAGATTCTTCATAAACGTATACGAGGTATATGTATCAGACAATGCTATACCTAGATCGCCATCATACACATTTACCCAGTTCTCAAGAGCCATATAGTTAGCCTGCCTATAACCATACATAGCACCATGGAACATGAACCATTCATGTGGGTGAGTTCCCATCATAGGCATATCATACTTCATTGCTAAATGGCAATTAGAAGTACCAGTACAATAAATAGATCCTTCTTTGATTGTAGATACTACTATGTCTTGCACATTATAACTAAATCGTCTTCTAGTACCAAATTCAGAGAATTTAATCCCGGCAACATTAGAAAGCTTAATTTTAGGTGATAGCCTCTTAATAACGTCAGCCAAATCACAGTTGTTATCAAATATTCTGCTGCGCAATTCTGATACTATTGCAAGAATAGGTACTTCATATAAAGTAACCTTATAAAGATAGTCAGTTACTTTAATGTGTAAGTGGCCGTTTTCATCTAAGGATGCTTGTATTTTGCCAGAATTGAATTTAAATGAAGATAGCCATTCCCAATAGACTGGAGGAATGAATCTACAATTATTATTCATATATTCTTGTTCATCCTTAGCAAGATGTAACATTCCTAGGGAACCAAGCTCCAAGTATAGTCTCTCTATGAAGTCTTCTGGATACTCAGTATTATCACGATCAATAAATTCAAAAGTTCCTCTAGCTTGAGGAAATAATTTCATATAAGCATACGAAGTTGTAAACTTATATAAATCTGTATCTAATATAGATTTAATTATCATCTCGTTTAAACATTTCTATAATTCTACACACCATTGAATCGATAGTTTGTAATGATTCTATTATTCTACTATCTCTATATTCCTTAGACCAGGTACTATACTCTTTATGGTTAGTTATTCTCTGCACTATAGAGCCTATTACTAGAATAGCATTGACATAAGGAATCAAGCCTACTATGCCCGTAAACACTACTACTTTAGTAGTAAGATAAGGCCTAGTAACTTCATTAGAATAAACACTAGCAATTACACATACAAACACCAGTACTGAAATAGCATAAATTAATCCCATTTTAAGTTATATTCTTTAATTAGTTCAACTAGTTTATCTCCTCCGTCTATAGAGGCTATATACTTAGTATCTACTATTATGTTGTCTGCATACCCCATAGCTATTAAACTACAAATGGTTTCATACACACAATAATCACCAGCTATACCGACTACTCGAATTTCGTTATCTGGGTCAGATTCAAAATCAAGTAATATGTCTGATATAACAGAAAGACTTTCTAGATTATCAAAGATACTATATTCTTCTTTGTCAGTACTATCTCCTTTAATAAAGATGTCTGTATCCTTACGATAAGCATAGTTGTTTATTACACTCCACAGTGGAGCATACACACAACTACCAGCAGTGCCTTTAACACAGTGTGGAGGCCATTGACCTCCGTTCTCTTTAAAGGAGCAATGATTAGATGGGTGAAAGTCCTTAGTAACCATTACATAATCACAGTCAATTTCACCGTTCTGTAATGCACTAGCAAGAGCATCCATCTTCTCTTTAGCTCCTTCTACAGCTAAGGACCCACTGATAAAATCTACCTGTGGGTCTACAATTAATAAGATCTTGTCCATTCTACTTACTATATGCTGCTATAGCAGCCCTAATTACTATAATTATTAGAGCAATTATTAAAATTCCGAATACAAGGGCAACTGGTATCCATAATGGAGCCAGCACCCACCACCAAGACCAAGTAGCTACAGCAGAAACTCCTAATAGCTTAAGAGTTATAAATACAATTGCTAAAAGTGTACACAAACTGGGTCCTCTATATATTACTTCAGGAGTGTTAACTGTATACTTCATTTTAGATATTTAAGTATAAGGGTTCATAATGAATATTATAATCTTCTCCCACTAAGCTTACATTGGCTAAATGAATACCTGTAATTTCCTGTAATTCATGATTACCACTGTGAATGTGTCCACAAAAGCAATAATCTGGTTGCTTACGCATTATTTCGTCTGCTAGCCAAGGATTGCCTGCATCTTTACCTGCCCATGCTCCAGTATGTATCTCTCCTAAACCTAACATCTTAGGGGCATCATGAGAAAGTAGAATATCGCAATCTATGGGAATATCGGAATATCTATCCTGTAATGTCTCCGATTCTCGCATAAATGCCCAATTACCGAAGATCTTACAGTATGGAGTTCCAAAGATTCTAAGTTTAACAAAGACTCCAGGCTTTACTTCGTAATCATAATCCCACATTTTATGATGGAGATATACTAGCTTACCATCCGTAGGTTTATTAAATGTTTCATATATTTTAGGTTCCATACCTCCGTTTCTTTCAAACCAGAAGTCATGATTACCTGCTATAAATATAACATGTTTACACGGAAGATTGTTAGCCCACGGAATAAACTCAGTCTTTAACCATTCTAGAGAAGCAGGCATATTTAACTGAACAGACAGTGGCATTATATCTCCACATATGAAGAACAACTCACAGGGCTCTATTTCTGGAAGTATTCCATGTAAATCAGATGTTGCTCCTATTCGCATTTCTCGGCTGTACATTTAATTCGTATTTCAACCATCTCTCCATCGTCAATGTTAGGAAGTGATTCCATAAAGTCTATACCGTAGACATCCTCAATCTCCGTTTCTGGTATCCACTCATAATCCTCTGGTTCCTCATCAGAGTTATTCCATATATCTTCATACTTAACTGGAGCTATTGACCCTTTATAAAGCCATTTATCTCCGATGTCGTCTATACAATACCAAAACCTCATAGTTACTTCATTTTAAGTTCACATACAAGTTCTATCTCCATACATTCCCCTTTATTCAGTTCAGGGAAAGCAACTGTTCCGAACAACTTATTAAGGCTGTCATTAAAGTCTTCTTCCGACCAAAATATACCATCGTCGTCTGATTCCTCCCACTTTCCATCATTCATAATTGGAGGATTGTATCCGACATATAAATATACATAATCAGCAAGACTACCTTTAAGTCTCTACAATACCATGCTCGTTTCATTTCTTGTACCAAGTTGTGTTTAACTGTTCATCAATCTCAAACTGTAATGGACCTTTCTCATATGTAGTGGTTGGAATAAAACAATCCTTAAATACATCATCTATAGCCGAGGTCCAAAGAAACTTGTTATCATTTCCACGCCAGCTGCCACCCCCTGTTGCTGTAGGCGCATCGCCATCTGTAACATATAAGTCTCCTTCCGGTACAGCTACTACCCACCATTTACCTACTGGACTAGTTATGGGGATTCTCATGTCCAAATTCAGATATATCTTTTAAGTAGTCAAACATTTCATCTTCATCTTTAGTAAGCTCTAAAAGTGGAATTATTGACGTGGATACGCCTGGTCTATATACATAATACCACTTGTTATCAACGCCAATCCAAGTAGCTATATCTGATGTACACATATAAGGCTTACCTTGAGCTTCTAGTTCTCTTCTAATGCCTGGATTTGGACATGAAGGACCAAGTTCTATCTCTATACTGTGTCCGTGAATTACTTTAGCTGGCATACCAAACTCTAATTGCCTTCATTTACTTGTTTCTCAATTATATGTTTTACTTGTATATATGACACAGGAATATAATTGTTATTATCAACTCCCACATCATATTGAGTTGGGAATAGATATTTTAATCTATCAACATCAATTCCTGTACCATTTGGACCTGAATGCACATGCCCAAATAATTGCCATACAGCATCCACTGGTTTGCGGTATGTTCCACCATAACACAAGAAAGGATAGTGATTCAAGTAAATACTACGATTCTCTATCCTTATTTGCATTTGTGGAACTACTGCCTCAAACTTATCCATGTAACCTTGACGTATGTTCTTGCGGTCGTGATTCCCGAGTATTAGGTATATTTTACCATTAAGTCGGGATAAAACCTTATTCCATACATCACTGCCACCCAAAGCAAAATCTCCCAAATGGAAGACTGTATCATCGTCAGTGACCACACTATTCCAGTTCTCCACCAACATATCATTCATATGATTAACGTCCCTAAATGGGCGCTTACACAGATTAATAATGTTAGCATGACCAAAATGAGTATCAGACGTAAAGAAAGTATGTTCCGGGTCAAATTCAAACTGCTTCATTTACCACAACAATATTTATACTTCTTACCACTGCCACATGGACACGTTTCATTCCTTCCAATCTTAGGAGCTTCACGTACATATGGAGTTCTACTTAGATATTTACTAATCATGTTTCTTAATTTAACCTCTTCCTCTGGAGATAGTTCCTTATCAAGGTCTAAGGCTGCTTTAGCTTCTTGCATTCTAAATGTGAATAAATATTTAACAAATAATATTAATCTACATATCCTATTAATCTGCATATCGAAGATTCTTTGATCAGCTCTGTGCTGTTCACGTTTAGTTCTTCTGATATCAGTTCTAAACTTGTATACTCCCTGGATCATAAGTATTAATATAACCTGCTAATATCATCCTATCCCTCAGCTCAATTGCTAACTCCCTAGCTTGAGGATGAGCATCACGTGCACATCTTAAATTGAAGAATCCTGCCCACTGTTCATCAGTACCAGTCATTATTAATTCTGTCTTTAATGCTAAAGGTAGTACATTTCTAGCTTGTTGAGCAGGCTCACCCTCTGTCAACAATCCGAAATATGTACTTTCTGCCTCACACATAGCTTGTATCCATGCGGCTTCAGTTCGAGACAATCCTTCAGATATAGTTAAATCATAAGTATGACATAATTCTATATTATATGAATTACCCTCGAACATATTCTTATACCAGCACGGTATTATACAATTCAACTCCTTACCAAACTTAGCCTTAGAGTAATTACAATACCTAGTACTCTCTTGAGCAAAACTAAATACTCTCAATTGTTATATTAAGGTTCTTTATCCTTAACTCTCCTCGTTTCCAAGGAGTATCGGACTATATCATCATCCTTTGCAGGACGCCCAGCACTCGTGTCGATATTATATTCTATAATACTCGTATCCATGAGGATGTGCTAATATCTCATACCACTCCTGTGGATAACTTATTAACATTTTAATTATCATAGTTTCAATCGTTAGTCTCTGAACCTTCCAACTTTGTTAAAGGTTGGCTTGGCTGCTGATTAGCATGATTTAATACATCTTTACAGAATTGATACAATTCATCCATTGTCATAGTATGCTTACTTACATTAGCCTGATAGGTAGTCCACTGTACGTTACCTTCAATATAACCTTTAGTAGAGTCTATCCTATCTAATGAAGCATCGTCTATAGAGTCAAAATGTTTACCTGTTATAGCGCAGATGTGATTCTGAGATTCGTACAAGTTACTAAGGTATTCTAAAGACACTAGAAACTCAATGCTTCTGTTTTCCGCTGAACGCCGTAATTTAGTAAATCTTGTAAGAGTTAACTCTCCAATTTTACCGTTACGCTCTGCCTGGGCAGCTCCTCTATCCTTAGCAGCACACTTAGCACATTTAAAGTTACGATTTGGATTAGTTAGTTCATTAGCTTGAACCCATTTAGTTGTACCACAATCACATTGGACTTCATATAATTGACTGCCGTAATTGGATAATTTAGGACCATCAATTACAGTCCAGCTCTTGTACTTGTCTCCAACTTTAATCACAGTACCTCTAGAACGTGCAGCACAGCTTCTGCAACTTTTACTTCTTCCATTAGCTAAATCACTTAAACATTTGTCTTCTATTTTACCGCACTTACATTGTACTTTAACATAAGTATGTCCACTCTTAACAAATGTAGTGTCATCTACTACAGTCCAATGTCCAAATGTATCACCGAGTTTACAATTTAATTTTTTCATATTCTTTACACTTTTAAGTTCATGTAAAGATACTAAATAAAATTGAATTACTCTATTAAATTCTGTTAATAAATATTAAATTTTAGCTTTCCAGCAATTCACTGGGTTATTGCCCTAATGTTACCATTAGGCGACACAAAGTATAATTTTATGTCTACAGAACTCTCTAGCAACTCCCGTATCACATATAAACCTTACAGTGACACGTTTAACGTGATATTCTGTAGGTTCACACAAGTATTGCAAGTCCTCAAGCCAACCACTTTGGAGTAATACTCTATAGTTAGTAGTTATAGCTACAAAGCCATCAGGTATACCCGGGACTGGTTGTGCTTGTACAGCTTCCGAGTACTGATTCTCATTATACTTACTCCAAAGTCTGTAAGCAATGGGATTAGAATCATCATTAGCCTTAAAGTCATATCTAAGATACACAGTACCATGCTCTAGCATAGCAGTATGTCCTCTAGCTACAATAACATTATCAATAAACTTTCTGGCACTATCTTCAGTAATCTTATCTTCAGACTTGTAACAAGTCCTTGCACACAGTTCCATGTGTTTGAAGAGACCTTCAACACCTGGTTCCTGGTTAATAATTTCTACTTTCGGTTTGATTAGACGCACTAATAAAATGTTACTTCTTTAGAACCAAATTCATCTAATTCTTTAATTGTTTCATCTTGTACTATATCATCTATAGGTTCTGGAGCATTTCTAGACCATATAGACTGTAGGTATTTGGGGTCTTTAAGATACCGAAGTCCACAAGGAGCAGTGTGGGAAATTCCTTCCTCTTCTCCTCAACATCGGTATAAACCCTTTTATATACTTCCATTATGTCCCATTCTGAGTTGGTACTACCTTTCACAGTCATATCTGGAGCATAACTAGAAATATTCATATAACCATTATCAGCTGCAAATATGGTGGTAACTTTATCAACAATCTTATCACAAAAGATCCTAACGTCAGTAAGTACTACATACAGTCCACCATTCCTTAGCTTAACAACCATTGTATTCTCTAGATCATTCAGAGTCATCGTCCCAATTCAAATAAGGATTAGATGCAAGATTATAGTTATAATACCTTGTATCTTCTGTGACTTCATCTCCAACAAAATCAGGCAATTCTGGATTCAAAGTTGCCTGAGTTAATTCACACTCAGCAATTGTCAATCCTTCATTGTCTCCCAAGAACTCATCAATTTCCCATTTGTTACCTTTATGGTAAACTATATAACGTACTTTACGTATAACGTTCGGGCAAAGTTTTAACAATTCTAATGCCTCATACTTTGGAATTTCCTGCCGCCATTCAAACCTACTAAGAGTTCCCTTAGCTTTTATAAATAGCCAGCCTTTATTCTCCCTAATAGCTATTCTAGTCTCAGATAGAGGATTATCTCCAAGATATCCTTGAATTATTAATCCTGCTTTCTGAGCCTGTACTTTATAGCTATTATTCTTTACTAAATACTTTCTTTCAATTTCTGTCATAATTAATGTACCCAATAGTCTTCAATAGATATATCTGCACCTAAATGTGCTCTAGTACAGAATGGCTCACCTCCACTTTCCATACACTTCACAAGTATCTTGCCTACCTCTTCAGCAATATTTTCAGGTGCTTCGACATTGTGCTCGTCATGAACAGGTACACAGTATCTAACTGTGAATAACAAATTGTTCTTCCTTAGCCAATTAAAGAATTTAATGGCAGATAATTTGAAACACATAGAACCAGCATGTTGAATAGGATAATTTATTGACTGTTTCATTGAATCAGATAACCTCCTCCTCAAATGCTGAGAGCTTGTTTTGTAATAATTATCACCGTTAGATCCTAACATATATTTAGCTTCTGGAGAACCCAATTCGCTGTCTATCTTACAAAGATTATCCCAATCATATATGAATGCTTTATGTTTAGTAATAGGATTAAGAAGGATATATCCCTTATCTAGAACGTCTTCCCTCCTGAATTCCTGATATCTCTTTAATCCAGAGAAACCAGACATATAATTATCATATACTTCTTGAGCCCTTCTCTTAGTAAGACCATAGTTCTTCATTAAAGTGTTCCAATCTCCTCCATAGTTGAAACAGAACTCATACCCTTTAGCAGCATCTCTAAGAGGTTTATATTTAGCCTTAACTTCAGATAATGGAGTATCATCAGGAATATCAGTGAATACTATTCTAGCAGTTAGACTATGTAAATCTCCACTTCCATTTACTAATTCGTCCAACATGGCCACATCATTAGCAATAGACGCCATTAAGAAGGATTCCTGTCCTTTATAATCACAACTGATCCATTTATATCCAGAATCTGCTATAAAACAACTTCTAGTAAATGGATCATGTGGAAGATTCATTAGGGACGGGTTGGTTGCAGACAATCGACCAGTATAGGCTCCTAATTGGAAATAATCTGGATGAATACGTCCACTAACTGGATTAATCTTATCTATAAACTTCTGCCCAAAAGTATCAACAAGTATTTTAGCCTTCTTATACTCTACATATAATGGAACTATAGTACACTTATTGGCTTGTGGCTTAATAAGCTTTATATCAGCAGATTTCTTCTTAACTTTAGTCTTTGGGTCTATAGTAGTACAGTTAAGACCTAGATGTTCAAATAAAGGCACTACTTGTTGGCTACTAGACCAGTTTACATTACATTTAGCACAAGTATCAAATCCAGAGAACAAATCTCCCTGTAGACTACGTGTTACATATGGAAATGCTTTATCATACTCATAATGAATAAGTCCAGTTTGAGGATTCTGAACTCTCTTTACATTACTCATATTATTGTTTAGGGAATCAAATAGTTTAAACTCTTCCATAATGGGAACTTCTTCGGTAGATACTCTAATATATCCCTCAGTAGAAGATTTATGTTCTTCATAATAATCCTCTACCCACTTATTAAGAGCAGCTTCTGCTTTATTAACTTCTTCTTTATCCCTCGACATCTTTTGCTTCCATTTGATTGGATCAAGTTTAGCTCCACAATATTCCATATAAGCAATTACTGGAGTAAACTTCATTTCAAATTCAGCAGCCTTAGTTAATTCTTTCTTCTCTAGCTCTGCATCTTGCTTCTCTTTAATCTTAGTAAGATACATAACATCACCAGCAGCATATTGTACTACTGGTATTGTTAAACCTTGTGTGATAATTTGTCCTCGAACTGTTTTATCAATATCTATACCAAGATAGAAGTCAGCGGCAGCTTTTAAAGCAAGACTATGAAACTGAGGAGGATACCCTAGATAGAGTATCTTCTCAGCAATCATTCCATCCCATACATTATAAGGAACTATTCTATGATGATATAGAAACCTTAAATCAAACGCAATATTCCAACCTAGAAATGTTTTAGTAGGATCTTCAAGCACACATCTAAGCTTTTCAATTGGAATGGTTACATTATCAATAACTATCTGATCCTCTCCTAAACCATATTGAGTACACAATAGAGGTTTTGTATATGGATCAAGACCAGCAGTTTCACTATCATATTCTATCCAACTATGAGGCATTATCATGTCTATAGCGTCAGACAGAGACAGTTCTTTATAAGCATCAGTTTCAAATAGTGATTTCTGATTACTTACTAGATATATCATGAAACCTCTATGTCAATATTACTAATATCAACATCTCCTAAACTACTAAGTGCGGCTTGTATTCTACTCTTAATAGCTTCTACAGCTTCATCTACATCTAGATGTCCATAATATTCATACCATGCTAATCCTTTAGCGTTAATATCAATCTTAAAGACTTTCTCTTCTACATTATATGGAGCAAATGG